>PDWI01002542.1_pt1 | contig 27188 bp, 25 predicted proteins | sample 1430891 | NCBI WGS metagenome assembly PDWI01 (sample SAMN01162508, study PRJNA174530) | Oral metagenome, whole genome shotgun sequencing project. | biome: Marine environment; feature: Marine mammal; material: Swab sample of the gingival sulcus; isolation source: swab sample of gingival sulcus... | reverse complement strand
GAAGCCGAAGCGTGCGTCCTCTGCCTCCCAAGTACGATTTTCAATGAGCTTGCCATAAGGATAGTAGTGGTAAACACCAACAACGTCCAACCACTGGTTACGACGAGCATCTCTGTATTTTAGTCTAATATTCCCAAGATGGTCTTTAAGAACGTAATTTTTACGCCCTTTTATATTGGAATTTATTTAGAAATAACTTTAATGACTAAAATTGATATCTTTTGTTAATATAAAACTATAAAAATTTACATCGTTAGGATTAACTTCAGAATGAGTGCAAACTTCGATATCATTTGCAGTATCGATAAGTCCTTCAAAACATGGAAATATTGAACATATAGTTTCTATTGTTAAATTTGTTTTGAGTAATTTAGGCGGGAAATCATGGTAAAAGCCAAATTTTCCATGATTAGGAATACCATGTAATTCAGTCGTAGTACACCAAGCAACAAATCCTACATCTGCACTTTCTACTAATTTACTATCAATGTATGGTTGATGTTTATCATCAAATAAGACAATATTTTGGATACTTATCACATAACTCATATTAATTGTACTAAGCGAAATGATAACTATAGAACTATCAATACAACTGTAATAATTTATCCGAGACCTCTGTTCTTGCCTAAAGAAATTCAGAGCTTTATCATTGACAAAATGTTTCGAGCTGGAATAATCAAATATTCTTAAATGTTGTAAATTTATTTCGTATTCTAGTACATGTTCAACTTTCATATCAGTTTCACGAATCTTTCGTTCAATTGTTTCACATTGGGTAATAGCATTACCTAAAAAATCCTCTACGGCAGGCTCTACTTCTGCAATAGATTTATACGGTAAAAATACTATGCTGACTAAAATAAAAAAAACTCGGACTGTAAACATATATCTCATTTTTCTTTATCTCCTTCGGAAGTTGGCATATATCCAGGACTAATCGGATCATCAGTAGAATTTATTATAGTCCCATATTCTTCTAATTTATTCAAAAATTCATTTTCTTTCGAGGAATCCCCTATATATAGGAAATTATTACTTGAGTCATAATATTCGTTTTTCAAGCTCATCGTTTAGTTTAAGAAATGCGTCTCAACGTGAAATTGGTACTATTAGACATTTTAAATTTTATTTTTCTTCTTGGGGCATATATACTTGTTGAATTATATTGACATTTCTATATAGAATATCAAAATATCTATCATCCGTGTTTAACCCGTAGAAAAGACAAACTTGAGCTCGACTGATGGTTTTGCTATATTTGAAATGTTCTGCCATCTGCGGAAAGTCAAACTCTGAATAAAAATAAGCAGGAGCTTTTTTATCGGCCAGGATTTGTGGTAGTTTTGCTTCAAGTTCTTCAGAATTAATTTTGATTTGTGGATTGTAAGAAAATACTGCAAAAGGATCTCCGCCTTTGTTTAGGTCATTGCTGTATATGTGATTTGTATATAATTTATATCGAGCGGTAAAGTAATTCAATATCGGACTGACTTGAGCAAACGATTGATACTTTATCGGAGCTAGTATACTTCGCAATTCTGTATTTACTCCAGTTACACGAGCGGAAAAACGATTTGTATTTTGTGTGAAGTTCCCTGCTCTAATCGGTATAAGATCAGAGAGGAGTGTATTAAGTCCTGGTAGAACAGCCTGTACAACTAAGGGATCATGCCAAAAATAAGGACATAATTTCTTGCCCTTGAGAAACTTTTGTATTACGGTATTACGAGGTTTGGACATTTTCATATTTTCATTTTTAGCGATAGCCTCAATTAATTTTTCGAGAACTTTCCCTGTAAAGGCCGGATTACCTTCAATATCAATCATCATTTCGGGGGGTACAAAATCAAAAATTGCGATTTTTTTTTCGGCATGTACATCTTTTGCCCACGGCTCGAAATCATCGGATATATAGATAAAAGCATCGGCAATTCTTGTTCCCCGTAGATACGCTTGATTGAATTGTGTCGAATCAAACGGATCTGCACCGAAAGGAATAATTACATCAATATCAACATATTTCCCTGTAATTTCCTGTAAAATTAACTTTACGGGATATGAGGAAACAATAACATCTTGAGCGTAAAGCGATACGCTTAGAGCAAAAAATAATATGCTCGACATTATGATTTTTTTCATACGCAATCAAATTAAATCTTTAATAACATGACACAGAACGCCTGCAATATCACTCTCTGAATGCCTGCATGGCTCATACTTTTCTATAATTAATTCCTTATTGAAATTCAACGCAATATACTCATCATTTTCCGCCTGTGCAGATTCGTTGAATACTAATATATCGCCGACTTCAATGCCATCAGCAAGCATAGAATTATCCGTAACGGTTGAAATAAAGCAGTCTGTACCATCAGGAATAATTTTTCTGCTAATATCAAATCGCTTGAAACTTTCGTTAAAATCAATATCACTACTTTCGCCAATCTCTGCGATAAACAAGGGCGAAGCATAGCTAAAACGTGTTTTAATTGGTGTCTTTGTTTCTAAAATCATACCTTGAACTAAAAAAATTGACAATCCAAATAGAGGATTGCAAAAGTCATGCCGAATAGCTAATTATGAGTTTAAAAAATTATGGAGATGTTGTGATACATAATCCAACAATCTAAGTATATTACCAAATTAAATCTACAATTAAAAATATAGCTTATTCTATCCCGTTTCTATTCGTCAGTTAATATTGGATATTTGATATGAAAAAGTTTGGTTTTAGTTTATTGTTCTCTATGATAATTATGACATCATTAGGTATGGCAATACCTCCACGTGAACGTGAAGAATACAGTTTGAAAAAGCAGAAAACGGATTTTTATTTTGATGCGGTAGTCTTTAAGTCACAAAAACAGAATATGGGCAGAATCGATATTTACGGATTAGTTCCATACCAATTATTAACCTTTGTTGCTACCGATGATAAGTATATATGTGATTATGATATTCAAGTCTCTGTTTATGACAGTTTAGGGACAAATATATTTTCCGAAAAAATTGATAGAACTATCATCGAAAATGATTATTTCGAATCGCTAGGTGGGTCGGGAAAATTTGATTATTTCTATAAAACATTGGAAGTTAATCCTGGCAGCTACATAGTCAAGCTCGATATTATTGATAAAACTACAAATATGGAATATCACAGAAGACGTTCAGTTGCTGCTCCTAATTTTTATGATTATCCTTCCATACTTAGCGGACTATTGATGATTTCCAGTATCGAAGAAAATCACGGAAAATACACTATCACTCCTCATGTAGATGACAATATTGCAATGCTTAAAGACGGGTGGTTTATATTTTTTGAGTCCTATCACGATGGGCAAGAATTCGAAGCAGATTTCGAATATTCAATCATCAACGAAGAAGGAAAATTAATCTATAAAAACACCAAAGAAAACCAAAAAGTAAAAAATGGAATTACCCGTCATTACCTGAAAATAAAATATCCAAGCGGATTATTGGCAGGAGATTATAAGCTCAATATTGCTTTGATGAATAAAGAAATTGATTCCACGGCTGTGATTGCCCTATCAACCCGTTCAATTTCAAACCAGCCAACTTTCGGTTCATACGTTCTTGCGGATTTAGATGAGGCAATTGAGCAATTGGTTTATGTAACCAATTACGAGAATATTAAATACATCATTGCAGGCGAAACAGAAGAAGAAGTCAGAAACCGTTTCGATTTGTTTTGGGAAGATTTAGATCCCTCCCCAGAAACAGAACGTAATGAAGCCTTTGATGAATTTTACCTACGGATTGCCTACGCAAACAATCACTTCAAGACCTATTCCAAAGGTTGGAGAACAGATATGGGACACGTTTACGTGGTTTTCGGAGCACCAATGCAGATTGAAAATATCCACGGGGCTGACGGCTATATACAACGATGGCGTTATCAAGGTGGCAGAGAGTTCCTGTTTGCCGATAAAACAGGCTTTGGAGACTGGCGTTTATACAGTCCGTCCAATATTGTAGAAGATTATAAATACGAACGATATGATTAATAAAACGGTTGCTTTCGAGACCTTAGGTTGTAAAGTTAATTTTGCGGAGACCGAAACACTAAAAACGCTTTTTCAGGACGAGGGGTATATACTAACGTCCGTAAACGATAAACCCGAGTTTTTGCTTATAAATTCATGTACTGTAACGAGTAAGGCGGAAAGAGACTGTCGAAAAATTGTTCGCAAAATGAAACGTAAATCACCTGAAACCTTCGTCGCAGTAGTAGGATGCAGCCCAGAATTTAACAAAGAAAATACTGAACAATTTGCTGATGCTGATGCAGTTTTAGGTCAGCAGGAAAAATATATTGCTCATAAAGAATTACAGAAGATTAAAAACCGGCATATAAAACCCTACCTGATTAATACTTGCGAGGAACAGTTTGTTGTAGCCTCTTCGTCAGACCCTGAAAATCGTTCCCGTGCTTTCGTAAAGTTACAGGACGGTTGTGATTATTATTGTGCATTCTGTGCGGTTGCCTATGCCCGAGGTTCAAGCCGTTCAATAGCTTTCGACAAAATTATTTCCGAGATGCAAAAAATTTATGACAAGGGGTTCCGTGAAACCGTTATTTCGGGAATAAATCTTGGAACTTATAATTATGAAGGAAAAAAACTGATTGATGTTCTAAGGCTTTTAGAAGAAAGTGATATTCAAATGCGTTATCGAATTTCCTCCATTGAACCCAATCTTCTTACAGATGAAATAATTGATTTTGTTGCCGTATCCGAAAAGATTTGTCCGCATTTCCATATTCCTTTACAGGCGGGTAGTGATACTGTTCTAAAGGAAATGCGACGACGATATACTACATCGGATTTCGCTAAACGCATCGAGAAAATAGAAGCCAAAATACCAAATGTTGGAATTGGAATCGACGTAATTACAGGGTTTCCGAGTGAAACCCAAAAACTTTTTGAAGAAGGGGTAGATTTTTTGAGGAATTTACCTCTGACTTATCTGCACGTTTTTTCATATTCTGTTCGTCAGGGAACTCCCGCTGCAAAAATGAAAAACCTCGTAAAACCTGGAGAAGCAAAAGAAAGAACTGCGATATTAAACGCTATGTCCGAAGCAAAAAAAATAGAATTCTACCGTTCACAAATCGGAACCGAAAGAAAAATTATAGCGGAACACAAACATAATTACGACTACGCTATGGGTTGGACAGAAAACTATGTCCGTGTGAAAATCCCATGCTTAGAACCAGAAAAAGAATTTATTAATGTGAAATTAAATTCGCTTGAGAATGATATTGTCTTAGGGGAAAGGATATAGAACTATATTTTTTGTAAAATAATCTAACCGATAAAAAACACCTTCCGAAGGAGAGTGTTTTTTGAGAATAATTATATATCTTCAATTAATCTTAAATTCAATATTTCATACAATCTCTTTGCATAATATAGTTCACAAGCTATTTTCAAAATAGAAAATATCCAATCTCTTGGAACAAGGGGACAGTGCCCCTTGTTCAAAAAAAAACCTTTTTTTTCTTTCGTTAGTATCCCATGTTAGTACTATTTTTTTAGTAAAAAAAATTATAATTACGGAATTCCGCAATCTTTTCCGATAAAAGTTGCGTAAGTACGCAATCTTTTTTCGAAAATAGTTGCGTACTTACGCAACTCTATTAAAAACAAGTACTTACAATTCAAAATTACTAATAAAAAATCATATACACAAGTTTTTTTTTAGAAATTATAAAAAAAAATAATTCAAGAGTTATTAACACTGATAGGAATGTCAATTTCAATAAAAATACAACGTGCCACACCCCGTAGGTGTAGCACATCTTGTAATTCAATCTGGGTTAATATTAAATGTTTAGAAATAAATTTTTTCCTTCTACCATATATTGGCTCACAGCAAAATTTCCATGTGCATATCAGCCGCTTTAACTGAATGGGTCAATGCTCCAATAGAAACTGCATCAATATCGGTCTCCGCAAATTCAGGAATATTTTCAAGAGTTATACCACCGGACGCTTCCAAGAATGGTCTGCCTCCTTTAGGCATTGGTATCGAATCAAGATAATCTGTAACCTCTCTTACTACTTTTGGAGGCATGTTATCAAGTAAAAAAGCATCAATTCCATTTAAATCCACAAGTTCCTTGAGTTGCTCAAGATTATCAATTTCCACTTCGATAGGGATAGATAAATCCATATTTTTAATATTATCTACTGCCTTACGGATACCTCCGGCAGCTGAAATATGATTGTCTTTAATCATTACGCCGGCCGAAAGGTTCAACCTGTGATTACGTCCGCCACCGCAGCTAACCGCATACTTATCAAGCAGCCTAAATCCCGGTAATGTTTTACGGGTGTCGAGAATATCAATTTTTCTGTTGGCCGCTTCTACATATTTTGCTGTAACGGTTGCAATTCCGCAAAGACGTTGTAGAATATTGAGCACCGTTCTTTCATATTCTAACATCTTTTGAGCATCGCCTTCGATTGTAACAATATTTTCATTTTGGGGAACGGTATCGCCGTCCTCATAGTGAATTGATGTATCAAATTCAGTATGAGGAAAGATTGCTTCTATTACGCATTTACCTGCAAAAACTAATTCCTGCTGAGATTCGATATATGCTTTGACACGTTTTCCTTTGGGGATAGTACCCTGCGAAGTATAATCAATTATAGGAATATCCTCTTGTAAAAATGAATTTATCTGTTTTGTAAGCCAAGATATTGGTATTGTCTTTATTTGTTCATAGTTGAACATATTTATTCCCCTTCATTATGAATCGGTAAAATAATTTTCACATATGTTCCTTTTCCGAGCTCGCTGTTAATTTGAATTTTACCCTTATTCTTTTCAATTAATTCTTTCGATAATATTAAGCCTAATCCTAAACCAGACTTATCATTGTCCATTGTATTCGATTTTCTCTTAGTCATGGAGAATATATTTGCCAAGGCTTGGTCTGAAATACCTGGCCCATTATCTGATACGGTAATTTGTACGTTTTTCTCATCAGTAAGTTTTGAACTTGATATTAGTATATCAGCATTATCTTCTGAATACTTAATTGCATTATCAATGACATTGTCAAGTGCTATGCTTATTGTGTTATAATCAAAATCCGAATTAATAGATTCAGCTAAATCAGATTTAATTTTAATTCCGCGGTTATGACATAACTCTGAAACTTTGAATATACAATCTTTTACTATATCCGACACACTGAATTTTCTAATCTGAATAGGTAGAGAATTTGTTTGGAGTTGTGCCCAAATAAAAAGGTGATATAGAACATTATTCAAATCGCTTCCCATATCAAGTACATTTTTCAAAATCAATTCTTGATCAATATCAGTCATAGTTTTAAACTGAGTAGCTAAAATTTCTACAAAGCCCATGAAGGAGCTGAAGTTAGTCTTCAAATCCTCGGCAATGATTGAGAAGAATTTATTTTTATCGGCAATATGTTTGGTCAGTTCTGCTTGATATTCAATCAATTTGTCTTTGGAAATTTTCAAATCAATATGATTTTTAACACGGCTGATTAATTCTAATGTATTGAATGGTTTGGTGATATAATCAACTGCACCGTATTCAAATCCTTTTAAGATGTAATCCTGATTTTGTACTCCGGTCAAGAAAATAATCGGTATATCGGTGAGACTTGGAATATCTTTGATAGCGTCACATGTTTCAAAGCCGTCCATTTCCGGCATCAATACGTCTAACAGGATTAAATCTGGTTTACAAGTTACCAATTTTTCCAAGGCTTCCTCACCTGACGTGGCATAAACCAAGTCATATCCACGTACTTTTAAAACAGTCAGTAATATTTCGATATTATCATAAATATCATCAACAATCATTATTAGAGGTTTTTTAGTCATGTTAAATTCAGATTAAGCATACAAAAAAATGCAATTTACAAAAAAATCCGCACTTAAACAGAATAAATCTAAAAATTTTGTAATTTTGCAGTTGGAGATTTTGAAATTTTTGAAATAGAGATGATATGCAATTTGATATAACAAAGATGATGGAGCAGGCAAGACAAATGCAGGCGAAATTAGAAGACGCAAAGAAAAAAGTCGAAGCAGAAGAAGTTACAGCTGAATCAGGAGGGGGTATGGTCGAAGTTGTAATGAATGGTGCCGGCAAAATGAAAAAAATAAAAATTGACAAAGCCCTCATCAATCCTGAAGAACCTGAAATGTTACAGGATTTGATCGTTGCGGCCGTGAATAAAGCTCACGAAGAGGCTGCTGGCTTGATGTCAAGTCAAATGGGTGGATTAGCCGATCACTTGCCGAACATTCCAGGATTTAACATCTAACTTCATCAAGATATTAATTTACAGGATATTCCCTGAACATTATGCAAAATACGTCCGAATCAATCGAAAAAGCTATCGAATATTTTTCTTCATTGCCTTCTATTGGCCGGAAAACTGCCCATCGATTAGTTTATCACATCCTCAAGCAGAATTCCGAATATACTTCGGGGTTTGCTCAAGCTGTCGATGCACTTTCCAAAAATATCGGTATGTGTTCGACTTGCTTAACTTACACCGATTCCGACCCGTGTCCAATTTGCTCTTCTCAAAAAAGGGATAGGAGTGTAATCTGTGTCGTTGAAGAACCCAAAGTTATTGCAACTATCGAAAAAACAAATGAGTTCAAAGGGCTTTATCATGTTCTTCACGGACTGTTGAATCCATTGGAAGGAATTACTCCCGACGATATTAAAATCAAGGAGCTAATCGCACGTGTTGGCGGGATAAATGAAATTATACTTGCCATAAGCCCATCAATCGAAGGTGAAGCGACCATGCAATATATCGCTAAGATGATGAAGCCCTTTGAGATTAAGGTTTCAAAATTAGCAAGCGGTCTGCCTATTGGTTCTTCTCTCGAATATTCTGATGAGGCTACACTCTGCCGAGCTTTAGAAAATCGGATAAGCATATAGAATATGCCATTATCCTTCCAAATAATGCGTACCCCTTCTATCAAAACGTGATTGAGTTGCAGCTGAACTCACCGCAATAGCAGTCTGAATACCGTTACGCAACTGAATGGTTTCCTTAGTTAATTTTGCCTTTTTGTAGAAGGAGTCAATTTCTGTTTGCAGATGACGCAGATTTTGGTTTGCTCTTTCGAGTCTGGCTTTTGTTCGGATTAGTCCTACGTAGTTCCACATTGTCGATTTGATTGTCCGCCAATCCTGTGAAATCAAAGCAGGATCAATAACGTCATGCGACGGAACCCAAGGATTAATATCAGGGAAATAAGAATTGGATTCATCAATCTCCGCTGCTTTTTTTCCTGCGAGATGTCCCCATACCAAAGCCTCAAGAAGAGAAGTAGATGCCAAACGATTGGCTCCGTGAACTCCTGTACAAGCCACCTCTCCAACAGCAAATAACCTTTGCAATGAAGTTCTTCCATTGAGATTAACGCCAACACCTCCGCATGAATAGTGTGCTGCAGGAACGACAGGAATTGGTTCAACCGCCATATCTGTCCCATGGTCTAAACAATGCTTATAAATTGTTGGAAAACGTTTTTGCAACCAGTCCGCCGGCTTGTGACTAATATCAAGATATACACACGGATGATCGGTATTGAGCATGGTTTTGAAAATCCCCCGTGCCACTATATCGCGTGGTGCTAAATCGCCAAGTTCGCTATATTGCTTCATAAACGGCTTGCCTTCGTTATCAACTAATCGACCACCTTCGCCTCGAACAGCCTCCGAAACCAAAAAACGCCCATCGGGATTATAGAAAGCAGTAGGATGAAACTGAATATAATGCAAATTAAAACAGCGTGCTGAAGACCTCCAAGCTAAGGAAACACCGTCTCCTGTCGCCTCAACGGGATTGGTTGTATGCAGATATATTTGTCCCACTCCACCAGCAGCAAGAATAGTATTATGGGCATAAATCGGATAAATCTTATCATTTTCAATATCGAGAACAGAAGCACCGAAGCAGGCCGGTTTTTTATAGATATCAAGTGAATTACAACTATGATGCGATAAAGTCATCAAATCGACCGCCATCATTTTTGTCATCACCTTGATATTTGGATGTTTTTGGACAACTTCGGAAACGGATTCCATAATTGTAAGCCCTGTTTTATCAGTACTATGAACAATTCGTGCCTGACTATGAGCCCCCTCTGAAGTCAAAGCTAAAGCTCCGTTAGCATCTCTATCGAATTGTACATTGCACATGTCGAGCAAATATTTTTCCAAGAGTGTTGGGCCTAATTCCGCAAGTTGCTCAACCGATTCTTTTAAGCAATGGTCATCTCCGGCACGCAGAATATCTGTGATTAATTTTTCTTTATCTTTATTTGGATTTTTATATATTATTCCGCCTTGAGCGTGGGGTGTACTTCCGCTGATTAGCGAATCTGTCTTTGTAATTAAGGTTACTTCCCGCCCTTTGTTTGCTGCTGATAGTGCCGCTATAGAACCTGCCAAACCGGCACCGATTACCAAAACTTCCGTTTTCATTCCAAGCCTGAAAATAGGTTTCAAAGTGCAAACGACGGTTTTTGGGTATTAATATTTCAATTAAGGAGGTGATGAAATGAAAAATTACTCCTGCCCATGCTTGCCTATAGCATACTCTTCAAGGCTAAAGCAACTTTCTGCCATTTGGTTAATTTTACTTTTCCTTCAAAAACATGGTATTCCTGCTGCTTGATTTTTTCAAAAATAGCGTAGTAAACAGATTTCATTATCTCTGATGCTCGGAACAGTTTTTTATTGTCGCATTTTTCTAAATATTCATCAGCGAGATTATAGAATTTTTCGGCATCGTCAGCTAATTCCTGCATAATGGATATAAAATTTTTATTATACTTACTTTCTGCTAATTGCTTCTCAGTGTATCCGTATTTTTCAAAAAGTGATTGGGGTATATAGATAAAATTTCTTTCGTAATCAACTTTTATATCACGCATGATATTTGTGATTTGCAGGGCATAACCAAGATTTTCGGCATATTTGCGTGCGTTCTCGCTTGTATCCCCGAAGAAATACAGACATACTATTCCAACAATCGAAGCAACCCCATAGCAGTAACCGTGTAATTCTTCCAAACAATCATAGCGATTTTTATTCAAATCTGCCGATACGCCTTCAATCAAGGTTTCTATATGTTCGATAGGAATATTGAATTCAGTAAGCATTTCGGCTAAATCTTTTAATCTTGGGTCATAATTACCAGAGTAAATATCACGAATGAAGCCTCGCCACTCGTCCATTCTTTCTCTCTTTTTTTGAATTGTACAGGTAGTGCTAAGTGGCTCGTCTATTATATCATCTAAATAACTACATAGAACATAAAAATTACTAATTGCTATCCGTGCTTTTTTTTCCATGAATTTAAAGGCAATAGCAAAATTTGAGGTTTCTTCTTCGTAGCCTTTGAAACCGTCTATTTCCGAAAGCTGCTTTTTACTAATCAGTTCCATTGTTTAGCCTGAATATTGATGGAATAAAAAGAATAACCGCATTTACTGAAAATGCTGCAAAAATCAAATAATATCCTAAACGCCCGTAGTCTGCATACATCAAAATTAATTTCCCGGCAAGAGCCGTAAATCCTCCGACAAGTATTGCCGAATTAGTAATTAAGGGAGTTGCTCGATAACCTAAAAGTCCGGCCGCAGTCGGTATGATAAATGCCCCTGAGAAAAAAGTAAGAGCCAACAGCAACGAGGAGATAATCGACGTAATTTTTAAAGCGAACACTATCGCTAAAACTCCGAGAACTACTATGAAAATACGAGTAGTTTTTAATTTTAGATTGCCCTTTCCTCGAAAATCGGAGAGAATTATTGATGCGGTCAAAAGCGTTGTATCAGCCGAAGACATTACCGCTGAAAGAAGAGCTGCTATAAGCAAACCGTTTAGCCATGCAGGATAATGATTTAAGAGTGTATGCAAAAATGAAAATGATTTTGAAGAATCAACTTCCGGGTAAGCCCAAGCAGAATACACACCGATAAAAGCAAGTACAAAAGCCATCAGTACCAGAACAAGTGCGGTAATAGCCGAACTTACGGCAGCAACATTTTCGTTTTTAGCACAGAACAGACGAGAATATATGTCGGGACCAACAACAAATGTAGTCGAATAAGTCAGAAGTAAAATGATTAAATCCCATGAATTGAAATTCTCATTAAAAGGGAAGTGGAGGCCAGAAATACTTGAAATAGGTTCGTTAAGTCCTTGATAAATATATATACTTAGAGCAATCAGTCCGATAATAATGAATAATGATTGGAAGGAGTCCGTTTTTAAAATTGATTTTTGACCGCCGAGAGTGGTATAAGCAATTATCACAAAACCGCTTATTAAAACACCAAAGGTATATTCTAACCCCGTCAGCCCGTTCAATATTTTTGCTGAACCGATGATTTGTGCAGCAATAATTCCAATCCATGCTACCGGGATTATTATAGATGCAATTCTTTTAGCACTATCTCCGTAAAAATCACCGAGTAATTGAGGCAGAGTATATTTTCCAAAGCGGCGTACATACTTAGAAACTGGGATAAGTAAAAGCATACCGATAGAAGCAGAAATAAGCATCCACGCAGAAGCCCAGCCCTTTTGAGCTCCCCAGTTTATCGTGCCCAAAATTGCCGAACTCCCCAAAATGGTCGCAAGTAAACTTCCCGTAACTGTAAAAGTCGAACCTGATTTTCCAGCTACATAGAAATCATCAGGCTTTTTTATTCGCTTAATTTCGCGTAAGCCTAATCCAATCATCAGCAAGAAATATACAATCAGAAATGTTATCAGCATAAATCAACTCCACTATTCAACCCATTTGACGAGTATGCTAATTTTAATGAGACATAACCCAAGTAACAATATCAATAATTACATTTTCCTTTACATGTCCCGGACTCATGTATTCATCGGGGTTTGGCTCACCCTCACCCGCAATAAAATAGTGATTTAATTTTGGATATACTTTGTATTCAGCATTATATTTGTCTTTCAAAATTAGCTTCCAGTATGCGAAATCATTTTTTTCGGTTATTTGATAATCGCGTCCGCCTTGCATAATTAGAATCGGTTGTTCCATCAATTCCGCAGCTTCTACCCAATCATACTTATTGTAATCCATCCAATACTTAGGCGGAATGCCAAGGGCGAGTGAATCTGCCGGGAAATTCTCATCTAAGGTTGATGAAAAAGTAAACTCTATTTGTCTATTTAGCTGACGTAGCGATTTTTCTTCTTCCTCTGAATACTCCCCGTCCAATCCGAAAATATAATTATACTGCTCTGGCAAAATATCTTTAAAACTTCGTAGAGTACCCGCAAACGAGATAAATCCCGCAGCATCATAAATTTGCTCAGCGATGCGAGGCACACACATTCCACCGAGGCTATGCCCTAAAACAAAAATTCGGTCAGGGTTGATATTTTGATGGTTTACTCCATAATCAAAAGCAGAAACAACGTCGTCGATAACCTCTTCCTTGAGAGTCATATTCATAACATCATCACCAACATACCGATTACTATAGGTTCTTTTATTATAGCGGATTACGGCTATTCCACGACTTGCCAATCCCCATGCTATATCTTTGAAAATTTTGTTTGGGCCATAAGTTTCATCCATATCATTCGGCCCTGAACCATGCACGAGAATCACGCATGGGAACTGTCCATTTCCCTTTGGTATAGTTAGCTTTCCTTTTAAATCAATTCCATCACCGATGATAATATCTTTCTCAATAAAATTATCGGAAATCACATAATCAGGTTTGATATATTGATAGTCTTCCTTATGCTGGTCTATGAAAAAACCTGATAGTTGTCCTTCACCATTGCAGTATATCTTCGCATCAAGAATAGCTTTTTCAAATCGGCAGACTACTATGATTTCCAAAAAATCTCCTTTTGCTGTACTTTTAATATCGGTTATATTTACTAATGTTCCTACTTGATTTGTCAAGCCAACCCAGACTTCTTTCATCTGTGTTTCTTTGAAAGCGGTTTTCATCTTTGTATCAAAATCCTTCGATGCCGATACGTAATCTTCATTATTCAAATTTGTAATTAACTCTTCGGCCTTATTTTCACAATCGACAGAAAGCGGTGTTTTAGCAACTCCCACAACAAACCCAACAAATAAAATTACAGATATAATTATATATTTTTTTAGTTTCATAGTAATCTCAAAATAATAAAAGAGCTATTACGTACTAATGATGTGTTTGTTTTAGAGAATAAAATATTTTTATATTGTCTTTTTCATAATATTCCATATATTATTTTATGGGATCGCCTCATAAGCTGCCTTTGGCAGCTTTTTGTTTACTAAGCTCATACCATCCTGTCCCGAACTCTCAAAATAGTGTTTTGCCAATAATTCCGTATTTAACTCGTTATAACAATTTTAATTTTCAAAGACTTAAATTTGATTGATTAAAGAGGCAAAAATGGTAAAAAATAAAGCAAGATTTGAAGCAAAACATTTGGCTGCTATATTTCATCCGGATAATTTGCTCAATGTTGAATTTGAAGATACTTTTGAGTGTGTCTATGTTGATTCTCGTGTATGCTCACCGAACTCAATTTTCGTTGCCTTAGAGGGGGAAAACTCTGACGGGCATGACTATATTAATTCCGCTTTTGAAAATGGGGCAGATATGGTTGTTGCATCGAAAGAATGGTATTCCAAAAATGGAAAAAACTTTCCTGATAAAAAGTTTTTGATTGCCGAAGATACTCTCAGAGTATTACAGGAACTCGCAAAAGAACATCGTAGAAACTTCAAAATTCCAATAATCGCAGTAGCAGGTTCGAACGGAAAGACAAGCACAAAAGAAATGATTGCAAAAGTTTTAGAAGAAAAATTTAATGTTCTGAAAACTCATGCCAATTATAATAATCAACTCGGAGTTCCGCTGATGATGCTTGCTATCGACGAAACTCACCAAGTTGCGGTTATTGAAATTGGAACAAATATGCCCGGAGAAATTGCTCTTCTGTCCTCTGTTCTGATGCCAACTCATGGTCTTATCACAAATATTGGAAAGGAGCATTTAGAGCTTCTCGAAGATTTAGATGGCGTGGAAAATGAAGAGACAGCTTTATTTGCGTACCTATTGGGTCGTGGAAATGCGTTTATTAATCTTGATGATGAAAGATTAAGTAAATACATTCAGTTCCAACACCATTACACAACTTATGGAATGTGTGCAGAAGCAAGAGTACAAGGCTCGTTGAGTTGGCTCGAAAGTTTTCCTCCAATACCGGAATTGACTTTTAAAATAGATGATAGGCAGTTTTCTGCTCGACTCCAAACATTCGGAATACATTCTGCGTATAATGCTATAGCAGCTACTGCGGTAGCTTTTGAAATGGGATTGACTGATGAAGAAATTACCAAAGGTTTGGAATCATTTATACCCGTAAAACATGATGATTATGCACGTATGGCGTTTGAAAAAATTGGCGAATTAGGAATAATTAATGACTGCTATAATGCTAACCCCTCTTCGATAGAGGGAGCATTAGATAATCTCCACACTATTCAAACTACTGGACAGAAAATAGCTGTTCTTGGTGACATGTTGGAATTAGGAGAAAAATCTCAAGAAGAACATATCTACATAATCAAAAAAGCTGTAGCCAATGCTGACTTAGTCATGCTTTTCGGGGAAGAATTTGGCAAAGCTGTTGAAAGTGTGAAATCTAAGAAAATTGAACATTTTTCAAAAAAAGAACAATTGGCAGAAAAATTGCTAAGTGTATCTAATGCAGGGGATACGATATTAATTAAAGGATCTCGTGGCAAAAAAATGGAAGAAATAATTGTTTATTTAGAAAATAATTTGTAAGTTTGAACTATTCACAATGTGGATAATTGTATTGAGGAAGTTTGTTGAAGACAATTTAGAGCGGAAGATGAAAAAAATTTTTATTGTAACTGTAGTCGTAATCGCATTTACGACAATGGTTTATGCGATGAATATTATCACAAGTTTTACTGCATCATCTGTAAACGAGATGGTAAATGTAAAATGGACAACTAATTCAGAACATAATATCAAGGAATTTGAAGTAGAGCGTTCGCTAAATCCAAGTAGTAGATTTGTACGTATCCATACAGAAAAAGCCAGTGGAACACCTTCGAATTATACATTCAACGATAAATCAGCCTACAAGGAGTTAGCAAAAGATTTGCCGACTCTTCAAGGAGAGAATACATATTACTATCGTTTAAAAATCATTTCTAAAGACGGAAGTTATGAATATACCGACGAAATTAATGTCGCCCATTCCACTTCTTCTGTACGTAAAACTTGGGGTATGATTAAAGAAATGATGAGATAAAAAAATATCATATTTTTATTGAGGGAGTATATAGCTTAATGCTTATGTATTCCTTTTTTTGTGTTATAAATTTAGGACATTTATATTATGACCACGACACAAATCGGTAATCAAGGTGAAAACATCGCCGAAGATTATTTAATTAAAAAAGGCTACTCTATTGTAAAACGAAATTTTCATTTTGGCAAGAACGGTGAAATAGATATAATCGCAAACGATGGTGAATACCTATGCTTCGTAGAAGTGAAATACAGAAGTAGCAAAGAATTCGGTAATCCTCTTTTCTCAATCACTCCCTCCAAAGTGCGAAAGTTAAGACGAACCGTCGAAGGCTATCTCCATATAAATAAAATTGATAATACACCCTGCCGTTTCGATATAGTAACCATTGATAAATCTGAGGGCGAAACCAAAATCGAATTAATCCAAAATGCATTTTAAATAAGAAAATAGATATGAAAAATTTTATTTTAATTATTTTAATATCGGCTCTGTCAATCAGCTGTTCAGCGGAAAAAGAGCAGACGACAGAGTTGGTTGCGACAAGCTCGAAAATGACTCATAGAGATATTACAAAATCTGATATGGCCGACACCGTGACTACCCAACCTAATGACGGGAAAACCTCGTTTGAACAAATGAAATTATGTGGTTTTGAATCCGGAATTGTTACGTATAAAATTACCGGATTTTCTGGTGGACAGCAAATTTTACATTTTAAAGACTGGGGTTTTAAAAATATAATTAACCAACAAAGAATTATTAACCAAAGTCAAATTCAGGAAAGAATTATAGTTCTCGAAGATTATACATACGAAATTAATGCCGCTGCAAACCGCTATATCCGCAAAGAAAGCACGTATATCAAAGATTTCAAAGAGATATTTGAGGAAGTCGGCGATAATGATAAAGCTGACTCACTACTCATGCTTAGCTCTGGTGCGACTTACTTAGGCAGAGAAGAAATAATGGGTAAATCCTGTTGCAAATGGGACAATCCAGCCTCGCACTCAATCAATTGGAAATGGAAAGGAATTATCATGAAATCCGAAATGACACTCCCAATCGGAAAAATGATTTACGAAGTAACAGATATTCAGCTTGATGTAGCTGTACCGGATTTACTATTTGAAGTTCCTAATGTTAATTGGATAGATAAATAAATAATTAACTGTTAATCATTAATTGAAAATTTCTTTTTATTCTTGCAGTGCATACTAGGTGTATATTTGTTTAAATAAATAGAAGGATGTAATTGATGAGAAAGTATTTATTGGTTATTATGCTGTTTGCAGTTTTGACAGCATGCAATAAACCGTGTGGAAAAAATTCCTGCGACAGTTCAACAACGGGGACAGAAGTGAAATACATTAGCCAAACTGTAATTGATGAAGTCATTGCCGAAGGTAAACAAAAATTTGAAGGCGAAGACATTGCACGTTTCGAAAGAGGCGTGGAGCAAGTTGCCAACCTATGGCACAAGGACGACGGATGCGAAGACACTTTCAAAAAATTCTGCTTGGAAAAATTTGTAAACAATAAAGACAAAATCGAAAAATATGCGGAAACAATGGAACGTGACATGGAAATCATCTATGGACACTTCAATAAAATCACTCTTGATTTATTAGCTCCATTGCATTTGGATATGGGTGAATTAAATGAATTAGACAACCTATTCGGTACTCTTTCTCCAGATGCAACGTTCAATCAGTCTTTCTATAGTTCAAAAATTGCTTTTGTTGTTGCTCTAAACTTCCCTACATACTCTCTTGAAGAAAAAATGGAATTGGGCAAAAACTGGTCTCGCAGTCAATGGGCTTATGCTCGTATAGGTGATTTTTTTACGGCAAGAGTACCCGCAGAAATTTCAGCGAAAAAAAATGCAAACATGACAAAGGCAGACCAATATATTGCTGAATATAATATTATGATGGGATATTTGGTTGATGATAAGATGGCTACTTCTTTCCCTGAAGATATGGCCTTAATCACTCATTGGAACTTGCGAGATGAAATTAAAGCTCAATACGCAAACAAAGAAACCGGACTTGAAAAACAAAAAATGATTTACAAAGTTATGGAACGTATCGTTGATCAGTCAATTCCAGAATGCGTTATTTCCTCAAAAGATTATCAATGGAATCCATATACAAACGTAGTTTACAAAGACGGTGCTGAACAATCTGATGTAACTCCTGAACCATGTACACGCTACGACTGGATTTTGAAAGCCTTCCATGACGAACAGGCAATCGACCCTTATTATCCACACGAACCAACTGCGATAGACCGCTCCTTTAACTCTGCGAAAGAAGTACCGGTGGAAAGAATAGAAGAAATGTTTACTGAATTATTGAAATCACCACAAGCAAAAGAAGTTGCTGAAATTATCAAAAAACGCTTGGGACGTGATTTGCAACCTTATGACATTTGGTATAACGGTTTCAAAGGAGAAATTGATGGAGAGCGTTTTGATAAAATCACAAAGAAAAACTGGCCTGATGCTGCTGCATTCAAAGAAGAATTACCATTTATTCTAAGAAAATTAGGTTGGTCTCCAGAGCGTACAAAATATATTACAGATAAAATTGATGTTGATCCGGCCCGCGGAGCAGGCCATGCTTGGGGAGCACAAATGAAAGGTGAAAAAGCTCACCTTAGAACTCGCATTGGCAAGGAAGGTATGGATTATAAAGGCTATAATATTGCCGTTCACGAATTCGGACACAACGTCGAACAAACTCTCTCTCTATACGATATGGATTATTGGTTCTTACAAGGTGTGCCAAATACAGCATTTACAGAAGCTGCGGCATTCTTATTCCAATCACGTGACTTAGAACTTTTGGGAGTAGCTGATAAAGACCCTCTAAAAAAACATACTTACGCACTGGATATTTTCTGGTCATGTTATGAAATTATGGGGGTAGCATTAGTGGACATCAATGTTTGGAAATGGTTATACGAAAATCCTGACGCAACACCGGAACAATTACGTGATGCAACAGTAAAAATTTCTAAAGATATATGGAATCAATTTTACGCACCTGTTTTCGGAATGGAAGACCAAACTATCTTAGGTGTTTACTCGCACATGATTACGAACTCACTATACTTAGCAAATTATCCATTTGGCCATCTCGTTGAATTTCAATTAGAAACATATATGGACGGTAAAGTATTTGCTGATGAATTCAGTAGAATCTATACACAGGGCCGCTTAACTCCTGATATTTGGATGAACGGTGCGGTTGGAAACGATGTATCCACTAAACCATTATTGGACGCTACTTCTGAAGCTATAAAAGCGTTGAAGTAATAGAGTATTATCTCAAAATACCCGCTTAAACGAAACGGAATCCATTGAAAAATGAATTCCGTTTCGTTGCTTTATTTCACTTAATATTTTCTTTAGGTACTTTTAGCCTTCTACCTACTGCGTCGGCACGTTTTTGAGCTAAGCGTTTATTGGTTGTCTCATCACCCATAGAATCGGTATAACTCTTGACATCTCCCACATACCTCTACAAAATATTTTTTGACCATTTTCGCACACTATTGTGATAACTCTTTTCGAACCTTTTCGATAATGACCTGAAATGTAAGGAACTCTGTGAAAAGTTCGGTGTTATATTATCATAGAATTCCTATGCCAAACTATGACATTCGTTTAATATCAACACTTTTAAATAATATAGATAAGAATAAATATCAAGAATATAAATTTTTGGATAAGCATGAATCTATTGATGTAAGGAATTTGCCTATAAAGGGATAAATGACGGACTTTGTTCGTAGAATGTTGAAAAGAAAAGAAAGGAAATCAAAAAAATAATAGGTTGAAGTAGTAGAGGTCAAGCCTAATTAGTTACGCGACGAAGAAACTGTTTTCTACTTTCGGAAAATTCAGAAATACGAAGATTCAGTTAATATAATAATGCAAGAGTTAAAATAAAGAATGATACAAAAAAAGTCTTGCGAAATGCAAGACTTTAATTTTTTGTAGCGGGGACAGGACTTGAACCTGCAACCTTCGGGTTATGAGCCCGACGAGCTACCATTTGCTCCACCCCGCGATGTTTAGAATACAAAATTACAACTATTTTACGACATACGCAAATCTTTTAGTTCTTTTCCCGAAAATAAATCTAAAACTGGACTCAGATTAAGTTTATTTTTTAGCTCTAATTATCTTTAAAATCAACGTGATAGAGCATATATAAAAGTTTAACTATTTTTCGCTTGTTTCTTTATCCGTATTTTCTTCAGATGTAGTTGAACATTCGGATATGGTCTTCAATTTATTCTTAGCCTTTTTCTTGGCTCTCCTGCCTCTTGGATTAACTTCAGATGAACTGCCCATCATACGCCCCAAAAATGAAAGTGAAGGTATGTGCTCAAGAATAATTCTCATTATTACAAACAGCGGTACAGAGAGCATCATGCCTATTGGCCCCCATAAGAACTTCCAGAAAAACAGCCCAAAAATTACAGTTGGAGTATTCAACGATAGTCTTGAAGACATCATCTTAGGTTCAACTACATTACCTAAAACTAATTGTATTAATGCCAAAAGTCCGGTAAAGACAACAAAATCGCCAATAGTCTCGCACTGAATCAGGAAGAATAACCCCGTAACAACTGTGGACAAAATTGAACCGATTGAGGGTATAAAATTGAAAACAAATGTTAGGAAGCCCCAAAAGACAGCGAAACGAACATCGAATATTAAGCATACGATATAGGCAAAAAGCCCTGTCATAAGACTTACAAACGCTTTCGTAGAAAGATAGCGAATGATTTTTATATTGATTTTTTCATATTCATTAAGCCAAATATCTCCTTTCTCTTTGCTACCAGCTATGAACCGAATATAATCTTTATAATATTTCAAACCACCAAGAATCATCACGAAGAATAAACCAAACATTATAAAATTTGCTGTGGCATCACCGACAACTCCGCTTACTGAACCGAACGCCGACGAAATAGAGTCAAAGTTCACATACTTCAAAAGCTCATCAAATAGATGTTTGACATCTGTCTGAACTCCGAAAGTTGAGCCTACCCATAACAAAATTGTTTCAATTTTTTCCGTGAGCCTACCCATCAGAAAATCACTTTCTTTCGATACCTCAATCGCTGTGTCTCCGATTACTACACCAATTATAGCAATAACTCCAAGCGTAATTACCGCGACTAACGGCAAGCTCAGATAAGACGGCACCTTCTTCTCTCCCAGTTTATATACCAAAGGTTGGAAAATCAAAGCTGCCAATCCCGCAAGAACGAAAGGTTGTAAGATACCGGAAAGATATTGAATGACAAAGAATATAATTACAATCAAAAATATTTGCAGTATGGATCTTATCGTTCGTACTGCTTTTTCGTTTTCGGTCATTTTTTCTAACATAACTCACAAAAGATAAATGAAACAATAATTTTTTAAACGAATAGAAGTTGTTTTTGTTACCAAGTTTTTGTTAATTTTTATTTACACCCCTTGCCTTCAAGTATGCTTATACAATCCTATCTGTATCAGAACGAACCTATATAATCAATCGAGAATATTCTCTGATAAGGTTCTGCAACTTTTGATTTATCAAGTAAATCTCGTATCTGCAATTCAAGGGTAGCATTGTTAGTGATAGCTACACGGATTGACGCATTTAGAAGAGCATGGTTCTCGTAAAACCCATTATTCGGTTCATCAATATTTGCATTATATTCCAAATTTAAGGCAGCCCACGGACCTAACGACTGCTCCAATCCTATCCAAAAGTTTGGTAGCCTGTCCTTTGATTTCGGTTCTAAAGAATAACCAACTCCACCGTGCGTAGCAAGATAACCGCCTGCCCATTCAAAATTTTTGCTGAGTGCGATATATGCTCCAGGTGAATAAGTCTCAAATCGTTCAACGGACTTGAAATACCTACCGAAACCTTGGGAGTTGAAGCCAACAGCCAAGGCTGGGAAGTATAATTTTTCATTAACAATACGATATGATGCTTGGATACCGGGAAGATTTTGCATTGCTATGTCGTGTCCGCCGATTATATTTGTTCCGCTATAGCTCAATCCAATATTGAAATTATTGAATGGTGCAAAAAGTGTGTAAACCGCTACTCCTCCATCGGAAAAAAATATGCTACGTACATTGTAATTCTTCTTCGGTAGCACTCCTGCGGTTGGCATATCGACTATGTATCGTGTTTCTAATGTTGCATTTGTTCCAGCTGTTCCTTTAGCAAATAAGTTAAGATTAAAAAAAATCAGGACGATAATTAGGATTATAGCAGAATTTTTATTAATTTTGGATAGTTTCATATTATATTTTGGAGCTTAAATTGAAAAAAATTATATTAGTGATATTGATTTTATTTTCAATATCAACATTTACATCGTGTAAATGTATCAATCAAAAAGCGAACCATACACAAGAAAGTTACTGCGGTTGGGACGAAAAAACTCCGCTTGCAGTAGAGTTTGGCTATAAAATGAATGATGAAGATATTGAGTTCTACGGTAAAGCCACACGAATGTTAGCAAACTCTGATGAGTATTTCCCAAGTTCAGAAACATTTAGAGTTATGCTTCAAAACGAAGCTGGAGAGTTGATTTGGAATTCAGGAGAAAATGGATTTTTGTCTGTGATTACTCCTGCTTTTCCGGAAAAAGTCGGTGAGACTTATAATTATGGATTGGAATGGAATATGAAGATCAAAGAAAAAAGAATACCGAAGGGTAAATATACAGCTCTTTTGAGCTTACCGATGCACCCAAAGCCATATACTGCTTCTTTTGAAATTAAAGTCGAGTAAGTTATGACAAATCAAGAAAAATTGATGGAAATCGTAATAGGATTAGCGAAAAAAGGAAGGGGAAATGTAAGCCCAAACCCACTTGTCGGTTGCCTGATTACGAAAGATAATGAAGTTATCAGTAGTGCATATCACGAAGAATACGGCGGTTTGCATGCAGAAAGATTAGCACTTGAGAAGGCTGATAAAGAGCGTTTGGAGGGAGCAGAGCTGTATGTCAATCTCGAACCCTGTTGCCACCACGGCAAAACTCCGCCATGCACGGATATTATTATCGAAAGCAAAATCAAGAAAGTATATGTGGGATCATTAGACCCCAATCCGCTCGTAGCCGGAGAGGGTATTGAAATTTTAAAAAATGCCGGAATTGAAGTAGAAGTCGGAATTTTGGAAGATAGATGTAACTGGTTGAATCGTTTCTTTTTCAAGCATATAGATACAGCAATGCCATACATAATTGTCAAATCAGGAATGACTTTAGACGGATTTTTAACTACTTCTGCAGGGCAGTCCAAATGGATAACAGGACCCGAAAGTAGGAAGCGTGTCCACCGCCTACGTTCAGAAATTGATACGATATTAGTAGGTAAAAATACGGCTATAATAGACAAACCTAGACTGACTGTACGTGAGGTCGAAGGACGAAACCCTAAGAAAATTATACTTGATTCTAATCTAGAACTACTCTATAGTATTACCGAAAATGTCGAGGAAGTTTTAGGTAATTCAATGATTTTCTGTCTTGATACGAATTATGATGAATTTCTTCAGGATTCGTTCGCAGACTTTAACTCCGAGATTCATCCCGTGGGCGATGACGGCACAGGAAAATTAGATTTACACGAGGTTTTGCGAGAATTGGGCGGAATCTGTAATTATGGTTCTTTATTAATTGAAGGTGGAGCTACAATAAATTCTGCTTTCTTACGAGAAGGATTAGTCGATGAATTAAACATTTTCCAAGCTCCCATCGTAGTTGGACAGGGGAAAAGTATTTTTGAAGCCTATAATGCTCAAAAATTAGAGTTGGCTGAAAAATTCAAATTTGTTCATGTGGAACAATTAGGTAATGATATGTTTTATCAATTAATTGCACAAAGATAGGTGTGAAATGGCAAAAAATAAAATAACAAGTTCATTTTTGATTGGGCTTTTTGTATTGGTTGGAATTACATTTTTTATTGGTGCGGTGGTTTGGCTCGGAAAGGACAAGATTTCTGAAGAAGCAAGCTATTATGTTACATACTTTGATGGGTCCGTAAACGGATTAACCGTAGGTACAGCAGTGAAATATCAGGGTATTACCTGCGGTTCTATCAGTGAATTAAATATAGCTCCCGACGGAAAATTGATTGAAGTGGTGATGTTACTTAATCCTGGATTGAAAGTAACTGATAATATGAGAGCTCAAGCCGCAATGTCAGGTATTGCAGGCGGAAAATTCGTGCAGCTATACTATCCAAAAAGCAAGCGAATTTTAGAATCCTATCCCAATGTGAATTTCAAAATTTCTTATCCGCGTATCAAGTCTGCTCCAACGGAATTCGCTGAAATGACTGTAACCGCACAGGATATTATGAGCCGATTGGACAAAATTGAATACATCAAGATTACGGAAAAACTATACGAAATGTTGGATTCCATGGTTGTCATTTCCGGCAACTTGAATAGATTAGTAACAAATGAGCATATCTATAAAACGTTGGAACAGCTTGGAACTACTTCTGAGAAACTTACGGGTATTGTTAGAAAAATTGATTCCCTTGAAGTATATAATGAATTAGAAAATACTGCATATAACCTTGATAAAATGTCTCAAAATATCTTAGCAATGAGCGAAACAATTAATACGAAAGTTGAAGAAATTGAGATTCAGGATTTTCTAACCGGAATAGAAGCAACGGTTGATACAACGGCTCATACGGCCAATGAGGCTATCAATAATATTAGCTTCCAATCTGTAAACGTAATGTACAGCTTGACGGAGATGATTGAGGAACTCAAAACTACAAACAAAGATTTACAGAATACGCTGCGAGCATTCACAGAATCTCCTACTCATACTCTATTCAGCAAACCACCCGAAGAAGATAACAGGTAGTTTGAGTAGTATTTTTAGCAGATGGAATCCTCCTTGAAGGCGGGTTCCACCTTTGTCAAGTACATCAATATTTTGTTAATATATGCTAAGTATGCTATAATTAAAAACTTTTATTATTTATTCTACGTATTACTAAGTATTACATAGTATAAGGAAAGACAGAATCGACGATTTATAATCAACTCTGTCTTCTATTATTTGAAAATTCAGGGGTGTATAATGAAAAAAATGCCATTAATAATAATAGCATTTATCAGCTTATTTTATATTTGCGAAGGAAAGAACGAAGAACTTATTTCTGACGAATTACTCCTGAACGGCTACGAAAAGCTATGGGATGCCGGAATGGATACGACCCACAACTGGTGGGCTATCACATCTCCATTCACAGGCAAGTATCGTCTGATAGTAAATGGAGATGAATCTAACGTTTATGATACTATTTCCAAACCTGTATTTTCTCCTGACGGAAACCGTTGGGCTGCTTTCGGAAATACAAATGGTGCAATACAGTTAATCACGGAAAGCGAAGTTATCGATCTCAATTCAGCAAATTACTTCGGAGAAATGGTTTATTCGGCAAATTCTGAGGTTCTTGTATTCTCATATTTCGCTGGAGTAAATGAAATCATAATCGGTAGGAATAAGGAATTTGAAGTCCGTAACAGAGTAGGCCGCCTCTTTACCAATTATAACGGTTCAAAAGTTGCATTTATGGGAGCAAGAGGAAACCGCTTAGTAATGAATATAAACGGAAAAGAAACCTCTATGTATGATGAAATTTGGCCGGTTGGGTTTTGGCACACAGGAGAGTTCATCTATTGTGCCGGATATGGAAGATGGGATATATACAAGGGAGACGAAACCTTAGGCGAAACATACAACAGTATTATTGACGCAAAAATCAATCTCATGGGCGATGTCGCCGCATTTTTAGTAGGAAGCTATGACGGGCAGGGCTACAGCATACTACTTTCTGATGATTACTATGAACCGCTTCGAAGTGAACGATATGAACACGCCAAAGGATTGGCTCTGCACCCTTATTTGGCTCTTACCGCATTTCGTGGAAAGTATTTGAATAATTGGTATATCATTTACAGTTCGACTGAATTTTATGCAGGGGTGGGCTGTGGTAATCCACAATTCACCGCTGACGGAAATGATTTAACCTATATCTACAATACTAATTTAGACAGCTATTATAGTTGCAATGGAGTTAAAGGATATTTCCCATACGGCTCTAATATTCTTGATCCGATTGCTCATGCTTCTGATTCAGATACTTATGCCTACTCCAACGGACAAAATCTTATTATGCGATATGCAACGAGTAGAAAATTCGTTAATTCGACCTTCGTGGACAGAACAACTCAAGCAAGGTATAACCGCTTTGAAAAGCGATATGAATGCCTCGGAATAATCCGTGATAAACTTTATATGCTAGCCATTGATGTTCCCGATATTTATTAATCGGGAATACCCTGAAATTTGTATAAGAGAGAAAATTCAAATATGTATCTCTGTATCAAATTCACTTTTTACCTACATTTTACTATGTATTTATAAATTCAATAAATATAATTAATATTTTATAACTATCTATTAAAGAAATAGCTTACGTTTTATTTATCAGAATAAATATATACCAATTACAAAAAAATCAAAAAAAGTTTGCAAAATATTTGTCCAATTGAATAAAATTACTTACGTTTGCAATATAGAGATGTACATTTTTGTTTTTACATCATATTTTTTTATTGCAAAGAGGATGTTTAACGGGTCGAAATTTGTTTAGATATAGTATCGTGAGGTATGATGTATCTAAACAAGTTCGGATTGCCCGCAAAAAGCAAACAATCCGAGAGGTCGCCTAAACG
>PDWI01004729.1_pt1 | contig 27195 bp, 26 predicted proteins | sample 1430891 | NCBI WGS metagenome assembly PDWI01 (sample SAMN01162508, study PRJNA174530) | Oral metagenome, whole genome shotgun sequencing project. | biome: Marine environment; feature: Marine mammal; material: Swab sample of the gingival sulcus; isolation source: swab sample of gingival sulcus... | reverse complement strand
AATCAAAACTTATATCTTCTAAAATTGTCTCAAATCCATAAGCAAAACTTAGATTTTTAACTCTCAATCTCTCCATGCTTCCACCTCTTTTTTTATAGGCTCAAGCAATCCATACTCAACCAACATCAATGTTCCAATTAGTAAAACCACAAGTGCAAGTGCAACAGGGGTATCTAACTGCGCTCTTGCAACTCCAAGTTGCGCACCTAAACCGTCATTTGTGCTAAGAAGTTCAGCCATAACAACTATCTTCCAACTCATTCCAAGCGCAGAAATCCACGCTGGAAAAATATATGAAAATATATGCGGAATATAGAGTTCGCGAAATTTCATAAAAAACGGCAAGTGAAAACTATCGCAAACTTCTTTTAAATCGCCCTCTAAAGTTCTTGTTCCTTGCATAGCTCCAACAAATATAATAGGAAAAGAGGCAACAATAACAGTAAATATCACTGTATTGTCGCCCAAGCCAAACCATATCATAGCAAGCACTATCCATGCGATAGGAGGAGTTCCCATGAAAATGGTCGCATAAGGGCGTGACAAAAATGAAGCGGTTACAAAAGAACCTGCAAGCAGTCCTAAGATTGAACCTATGAACAAAGAGAAACCAAAACCAAAAAATACCCTTTTTGAGGTTATGTAAAGATTGGTCAAAGTCTCTTCTTGTTGCAACAGATTAAAAAGTTCATTTAAAACCACACCGGGACTTGGCAAAATAAATGAGCCGTATATTTGATGTCCCACATCCCAAAGGGCAAAAAATAAAAATATACTAGCTAACGAACTCCAACCGCTCCAAAGATATGACGGATAACTTTTGAGTATATTTAAAAAAGCTTTCATTTTTTAATAATAAAATCCATCATTTGGCAATTTACCGCCTATTAGTTTTGGATTATCATCTTTTAAAATTTTGTAAAAAAATTCAAGCTCACCCTTCGCATCACTTGCTTTTACACTTTTTAATCTTACATGTGGTATGCTATCACCTACCGCTATGGATTTTAGCATAGGAAAATATTTTTCTACAAGCTTTCCTGCTTTTTTAGGGTTTTGCTTATACCATTTTAAAGCTTTGTCATACTCTTCGATAAAACGTTTTGTTACATGTGAATCGTGCGAACCAATTTCCGCCATACCAGCTTGTGGAATCTCATCTTTTACGTTAAACACCTTTGCCCACTCATCTTGCAAATCTACACTTCTATATATATCGGGTGCGATTATGCTTACGGGAAAAGATTTTGTTTTTCTTAAAGCCATAGAGATAGCAGGTTCAGCCAAAAGTGCGTGATCGGCTTTACGCATGATAATCATCTGCATCGCATCTATGGGTGTTGAAACATACTTTAACTTTATATCTTTTTTTAAATCAATTCCTTGTTTTTTAAGTAGAGTTTTAAAAACAATGTCAGGCATATCGGAACGAAACGGAACTATAACTTCTTTATTTTTAAAATCCTTTAAACTTTTTAAATCTTTATCACGACTCACCATACCTAAAATACCCCAAACCGATACATTTAAAAGTTTTATTTTAACACCTTTATTGTACAAGTTTGCACCAACATTTGTAGGTACCGCTATAAAATCAGCCCCACCGTTTATGGTTAAAGCCCTTAGTTCGTCTGGGTTTTTCCATATTTGAAATGTGATTTTTTCAGCTACATCGCTTAAGGTATTGTGTTCAACCATATAAGCTAGTGGGTGGGCTACTGATGCAAATGGGCCCGAAAGGGTAAGGTTTTTTAGTTTTTGTCCAAACGACATACTCAAAAGTGCTAAAAACACGACAAATAGTTTTTTCATGGTAATCTCCTTTTAAAATTGATAATTATTATCTTATAATATCACAATTTTTCTTTATTTTCGTAATAATAACTAGAAAATGAAATGATAACAATGATATAAATCAAGACTGATTTATAAATTGATAATTTTTCTTATTTTAAATCAATGAAACTTGATTTTTTTTATAATACAATACGTAAAATTTACAAAAAGGATAAGATATGAAAACAGCAAAGTGGTTTGAGGATGTAACGTTTGATAAGGGTTTAAATATTGGAGCTTTAATAGAAACAGATACATCGAAAGAGATAAGAATTGTTATGCCAAAAGATGAGATTATGAAAGAGCATAAAGCGCCAGGTGCAATTGTAGTTCAGATTTTAAAAGGTCATATTTGGTTTGAGGTTGAAGGTGAAAGATATGAGTTTAAAAGTGGAGATATGTTATCTCTTGATGCTCAAGTTCCTCACTCTTTAGGTGGACTTGAAGATAGTATTATTAGGCTAACTTTATCTAAGATAGATAGTGTAAATCGCGTTTTAAAAGTAGCGCAGGATTAATTTTATAAAAGTACAAAAAGTTTTTACATGTAGAACTATATTACATGTAAAAACTTCTTTTTGAGTTATTATATTTTAAGATAATAATTTTTATAATTAAATTAATAAAATAATTTATATTTTCTTATAAATTACATGTAAAATAATATTAAAGTAATCTTGGATTATTATCCCTTGTTAAGGCTTTTTTAGATACAATCAGTCTAAGATGAAGTTTTTCATCAAAATACTCAAAAGGGAGATTATATGGCAAAAAGAATATTTGTTATAGAATATGCAAAGGGTACAGACAAGGGGTTTGATGGTTTTAGGGCGGACACTAAGCCTATCTTAAACGCGATTACAGAAGAAGCTGGAATACCAACAGAAGTTGTGTTTTATGTTCCAGAAAAAAAGGATAAGTTGTTCGAGTATCTTGCAGAAAATGCACTTCATGTTATAAGCCGTATAAATCCTGGTAACTTAAAAGAAGTTGATGAGTATTTTCAATTTTTAAAAGCACTAAGTGACAAAGGTGTTGGTATTCATACTCACCCAAATGTTATGAAAAACTTTAACTTTAAAGATGTTTTAGAAAGACTTAAAGATACTCCGCTTGGCGAAAAAACTACAAAATTTTACCAAAAATATGATGATTTTAAGGCAGAATTTCCAGATGTTGTAAAAAAAGAGAAGATTAGGGTTTTAAAAACAAACTATGGTTCAACTGGTGAGGGTGTTTACCTTGTAGCTTTACAAGATGATGGAAGCGTTATAAGCACAGAGGCTGTAAACAATGAAAAGGAAACTTTCCCTTCACTTGATGCTTTTATGGTTGATTTTGAGAAAAACTTTGAAGAAGAAGATGAGGGTGCAGTTTACTTTAAAGGTAAAAAAGGTTTTGTAAGTTGTAAATATCTCTCTCGTATCAGCGAAGGGGAGATAAGAGTACTGATGGTAAATGAAAACCCAGTTTCAGTAGTGCATAAAAAGCCACAAGAGGGTGAATTTTCAGCAACACTTTTTTCGGGCGCAAAATATAAATATGATACTCCAGATGATCCAAAATGGGCGGAAGTTATCAAGCTTACAAAAGATGGCATCAAGACTTTAGAGCCATATTTGGAAGGGTTTGATTATCCTTTACTTTGGACGATGGATTATATTTTAGATTTTGATCAAAATGGAAAAGATATCTACGTTTTAAGTGAAATAAACTGCTCATGCGTTGGAATTACAACCGAACTTCAATACGCTAAAAACGTAGCTCAAGCTTTCAAATAGCATTTATAAAGCCCTAGTTCTTAGGGCTTTTTTCTTAAAGGTTACATTTGTTTACAGGTTTAATTAGAGAATTTGCGACCATAAAAAGTTACGATAATGAGGTTTTAAGCTTACATGCAAAATATAAACCACAAATAGGTGACTCCATAGCAGTAAATGGCATCTGTCTAACGGCGGTTGAACTTTTTGAAGGTGGTTTTAGTGTAGAACTTTCCCATGAAACTAGAAAAAGAGTAGCTTATGAAAACCTAACAGGGCGTGTTCATATAGAGCCAGCTTTGCGCCTAAGTGATAGACTTGATGGTCATTTAGTGCAAGGTCATATCGATGGTATCGGCGAGATACTTAGTGTTAGCAAAGATGAAAATGCGTATGATTTTTTAGTTCACATTCCAACTGCTCTTGTGCCTATTATGATACCAAAAGGCAGTATTGCCATTGATGGTGTTAGCTTGACTATCAATGAAGTTTATGAAAACTCCATAAGATTGACTATCATTCCTCACACCTTTGAAAAAACCCTTTTTGCAAATTATAAAAAAGGTCAAAAAGTAAACATAGAAAGCGATATGTTTGCTAGAAATATCTACTACATGTTAAAACATAAACGAAAACTTTCATGGGATGATGTGGATAAGATTATGAGTATATATTAATGCAACTTATTTGTCATTTTACAGATGTATCGAGTGGGTTTAGTAATGCTCCATATAAGGGGTTAAATCTCGCCTTACATGTAAAAGATAACTCTTTACATGTGAAAAAAAATCGCAACTTGCTTCAAAAGAGACTTGGGGCAAAAAAGCTTATATTTATGGATCAAATTCATGGAAATGATGTTGAAATTGTGGATTTTAACTCCGAGATTTTAACCTGCGATGCAATTATAACAAAAAAGAAAAACTTAGCGCTTTGCGTTATGGTTGCAGATTGTATTCCACTTCTTTTATATGATAAAAAAGAGAAAGTTATAGCTGCCATTCACGCAGGAAGAGCTGGGGTTTTTAGTAAAATTGCTCAAAAATGTATTGAAAAAATGCAAGAAAATTTTAATTCAAAACCAAATAATATGATAGCCTACATTGGCCCACATATAAAAAAATGTTGTTATGAGGTTAGTGGTGAAGTTTTAGAAGATGCAAAAACAAAGTATCCAGATTTTGTTTTTCAAAATCATCTTGATATAAGTGGTATATTACATCATCAGCTTGAGAGTTTACATGTAAATATAAAAGATGTTTCTTCATGTACAAGTTGCGATAAGAGATTTTATTCGTATAGAAGAGATGGAATAACTGGCAGGCAAGTTGGAGTTATAATGCTAAAGGATTTACATGTATAAAAATCCATATGCCAAACACGCCCAAACTACGGTGCTAGATGGGCGAAGTGAAACTATTATGAAAAAAGCAAAAAGATATGGTGTTGTAGTGTATGATAATCCAATACTAGGCAAAAATCTACTAAATCAAAATTCGTCAAATATTAGATTAGAAAAAGATATGGTTAAGTTTTTTACATGGTTTTTGGAGCTTGAAAAAAATACTCAAATGAGTTCATAGCTACTCTTTAGGCAAAATCTTTATCTTTTTTGGTTTAAACAAATCTTGAGCTTGTTTGATGATGTCGCTTTGTAGGACATTTTGGAGTTCTTGTTGTTTGTCATTTAGCCCCGTATTTTGCATGCTATTTTTCATCTCTTTTATCTGCTCTTGTTTTGGAGTGTTTTTTATCTCTTCTTTTATTTTTTCAACTACGGATTTTTTTTTTACCTCTTGGGTTTGGATGGATTGTTCCACTGATATTTTAGTATTTATGCCATATATCTCTTTGGTGAATTGTTTTATAAGCCCAAAACCATGTCTTAAAATCTCCCTATCTTTTCCAGATGCTGTGCTTTTTAGATTTAGTGAGTTGTCGCTAAAAGATATAAAACTAACGTGGTTTTGAAAGCATTTTGCTAAGTCATAACTTCTATTTCCCAACTCTTTTATAAGCATTTCGTAGCGGTTATCTGCTTTTGACGTCTCATCTTGCATATTTCTAGTTTCTAGGTTCGAAGTTGGCTTGGTGGTTGGTACATGTGGTTGTTTTTGGGTTTGTTTTGTTGGTGATGCAGCTTCAGTATGTTGATTTATGGATTGAGTTGAGTTAGCTGGTGTTTCTAAACTCCTAAACTTCTCTTTTTCCAGTGAGCTTATTAAAGCATCTACACGTTTGATATTCATCGCTTCTAGCATTTTAAATAGACAAAGCCCTAACACAAAGCCATTGTCTGCATTGATGAAAAGTAGCTGTTTTGCTTCACTTAAAATTCTAAAAAATCTCTCGCTTATAAGCATCGAAAATTGCGCATCATTTGTGTAGAATTTTGATTTTACATGTGCTATTAGTTCATCAAGTACTACTTCACACTCGTAACTTTCAAGCTCTTTTATAAATTCAATTATTCTGTTTTTATCTTCATTAAAAATCGCCTCAAATATCTCATCTAGTTTTTTTGTATCTAAAAGGCCAAGCATGTCAGCTACATTTAAAGATGTGATGTTGGACTTTGAAAAGATGATGGCTTGATCAAGTAAAGTTAAACTATCCCTTAGTGAGCCATGTCCAGCCCTTGCTATCATAGCAAGTGCATCGGGTTCGTAAGTTATCTTCTCTTCATTTAATATATATCCTAAATGATGAACTATATCATCGTGAGGAATTTGTTTAAATCTAAAGTGTTGTGTGCGTGAAAGAATAGTCGCTGGAAGTTTCAAAGGGTCTGTGGTTGCTAAGATAAATTTTACAAACTCTGGCGGCTCTTCTAGGGTTTTTAAAAGTGCATTAAAAGCTTCACGAGTTAGCATGTGAACTTCATCGATGATAAATATCTTAAATCTTGCCACATTTGGTTTATATTTAGTTTGCTCTATAACATCTCTTATATCGTCGATTTTACGGCTACTTGCAGCATCCATTTCTATGATATCGATGTGGCGATTTTCATTTGCCATTTGACAATTTTCACAAATTTCACAAGGTGTATTTGTTGGTCCATTATCACAAACTAATGCTTTTGAAAAAATACGTGCCGTTGAAGTTTTGCCACTTCCTCGAAGTCCTGAAAAAAGATAAGCATGAGATAGTCGTTTGTTCGCTAGTGCTAAAGATAGTATTTGGGTGATTGACTCTTGTCCTATTAAAGAGTCAAAATTTTTAGGACGATATTTAAGCGCTAAAACTTCAGACATATAAACTCCGTAAATTAAACTTTTTGATTTATTGCCGATATTGTACTAGCTTTTGTATTAAGCTTTGATATAATATAAAAAAATTTTTGGAGGATATGTATGAAAAGAGTGATTTTACTTGGTTTGGTTTGTTTGGGTATTGGTCTTTGTTTTAGCGCATGTGAAAGAAATGACTATCAGCACCCTTTGCACCGTTCTACAAATAAGTAAGTGGATATCCCACTTACTCGTTTAAATTTGCCAATAACTCTTCGTTATCTTTAGTCTTTAGCATTTTTGCGTATAAAAATTTTAATGCTTCTATCTCTTCCATTTGACTCATAGCGGTTCTAATCGCCCAAATTTTCTGAAGATCGTTTGGCTGAATAAGAAGTTCTTCTTTTCTAGTGCCACTTTTTATGATATTAACTGCTGGATATATTCTTCTATCTGATATACTTCTATCAAGTATAATTTCACTATTTCCCGTACCTTTAAACTCTTCAAATATAACTTCGTCCATTCTTGAGCCAGTCTCTATTAAAGCGGTAGCTACGATTGTTAAGCTTCCACCGTTTTCTATATTTCTAGCTGCTCCAAAAAATCGTTTTGGTTTATGAAGTGCATTTGCATCAACACCACCACTTAACACCTTTCCACTTGAAGGTGTAACAGTGTTATATGCACGTGCAAGACGGGTGATACTATCTAATAATATCACTACATCTTTTCCCATCTCAACTCGTCTTTTTGCCTTTTCGATAGCAAGTTCTGCAACTCTTACATGGTTTGAAGCTGGAAGGTCAAAGGTTGAGCTATAAACCTCTCCTTTAACACACCTTTGCATATCAGTTACCTCTTCAGGACGCTCGTCTATTAGTAAAACCATCAGTTCAGTTTCAGGATGATTTTGTGCGATGCCGTGGGCTAATTCTTTCATCAGTTCTGTTTTACCAGTTCTTGGTGGCGCAACGATAAGACCACGTTGCCCCTTTCCTGTTGGCATGAATAGATCAAGCACTCGTCCTGTTAGTTTTGTAGGGTTATACTCTAGCTTTAGTCGTTCAGTTGGAAAAAGTGGAGTTAGATTGTCAAATAGTGGACGCTGGCGACTCTCTTTTAAAGGAAGATAGTTTATCGCCTCTATCTTTAAAAGTGCATAATATCTCTCTTGTTCTTTTGGGCTTCTAACTTGCCCTGTTACCAAATCTCCGTTACGAAGGGCAAATTTTTTGATCTGCGTTCCGCTTACATAAGCGTCATTGTTACTGTCACTTAAGTTTGAATCAGGTGCTCTTAAAAAACCGTATCCATCGTTTGTAATCTCTAAAATACCTGTAAAAAGTATAAATCCCCCTTGTGATGTTTGATGTTTTAGTATCTCAAACATAAGGTCATGTCGTTTTAATTCTTGGGGATTTTCCACGCCAACTTTTTGGGCTATTTGGAGTAGTTGTTTTAAGTCAAGTTTTCTAAGTTCTTCGATTTTATATCCCTCAACTGGTACGTGGGTTCTTTTGTTATAGTGTTTGCCGTTATTATTCTTTGGCTTTTCGGTGCTTTCGCCCATAATTCCTTCTTTATGTTGATATTTCACGGTAAGTGATTGTTTTATATGTGCAAACCAAACCTAATTTTTAAAAATTAAATGGGATTTGCAAAGATAAAGTGAAGTGAGATTTTTCTTAAAACCTCAGACGTGATTTTATACTAAAACAGCTTAATTTGTCAAGTGTGTTGAGATTTTATTTTTTAATTGGCCAAAAAAAATGAAAAAAGCATCACATAAATAATAGCAGGTGTCAATTTTGCTAGATTTGAAAGTGGAAAATCTTGTTCAAGCAAAGGCGAAAAACTACCAAGGTCTAGTCTATTTTGCACCCTATGTAGTAAAGATATCTTAAACCCAATATCAACAAACTTAAATGTTGCCATCACTAATAAAACTTCTTGGGATAGATTTAGACCAAATATGCAAAAAAGCATAAAGAAAAAGCTTGGATGTAAGCAGATAAAATATATAAGTCCTCTGTTGTAAGCATTTAGCAACGTTTCTAAGTATTCGCTAAAGGAGTTTCCTTTTTGCCAAATAAATTCAAATAATTCGCAAAGTATTAAACAAATAAGTAAATTTTGTATATCCATGTAGTAATTGTACCAAAAAAAAGATTATAGTTGATTGAGTGTTTAGCAAACTTTTACTATAATAGTTCATTAATAGATTATTTACATGTAAAGGTGTTGATGAAGAAGATTAGGTGTAGTCATTGTCATTTAGATTATGATGAAGATATTTTGATAAAAGATAACTCTTTTGAAGATGTTAAGTTTTTTTGTTGTAAGGGTTGTCAGGGGGTTTATCATCTTTTAAATGAGCAAGGGCTTGATAGTTTTTATGAAAAGATGGGCTCAAATACCTTAACACCACCAAGTGAAAAAGATATGGATTTTAAACATTTTGATCTTGAAGGGTTTAAAGAGCGTTATGTAAAACAAACAGATGGATTTTGTGAAATTTCATTTATCATAGAGGGTATTCATTGTGCTGCTTGTGTGTGGTTAAATGAAAAAGTTTTGCATAAAACTGATGGTATTATCGAGGCTGTGGTTAATGGAACAAACCATAAAGCGAAAATCGTTTGGGATGATGAGGTGATTGAGCTCTCTCGCATTATACAGATAATCCAAAGCATAGGTTATGATGTGGTGCCTTATGATCCAAAGCGTCAAGAAGAACACGCCCATGCAAAAAAACGTGAGTATAATGCAAAGCTATTAGTTGGTGTCTTTGCCTCGATGAATATCATGTGGATAGCCATTGCCCAATATGCTGGTTTTTTTACCGGTATGAGAAGCGATATAAAAAGTATTTTAAATTTTGCGGAGTTTGTTTTGGCAACTCCTACACTTTTTTATACAGGTTCTATATATTTTAAAGGGGCTTATTATGGTCTTAAAAATTTACATGTAAATATGGATTTTCTAGTTTCAGTTGGGGCAAGTTTAGCTTATATATACTCCATATATGCGATGTTTAGTTCCCACGGTGAGGTCTATTTTGACTCAGTTACTATGATAGTTACTTTTGTTTTTGCGGGCAAATATCTTGAAGTTTTAAGTCAAAAAAAAGCTATCGATACCCTTGATGGACTTACAAATTCTCTGCCAACAGAAGCAGTTGTGGTAAAAAACTTTGGTCAAAAAAATGCTACAAAAGAGATAGTTTCGCTTTTACATATAAATATCGGAGATGTGGTTGAGCTTAAAGCTGGTCAAAAAGCTTCGATAGATGGGGTTTTAGTTGGAGGCGAAGCTAGTTTTGATGAATCAAGCATAAGTGGAGAAAATGAACCTGTGCATAAAACTAAAGGAAGTGAGATAACAAGTGGAACGCTTTGTCTTGATGGAGTTGTACATGTAAAAACAAAAGTACTTTTTAAAGATTCAATGCTTTCTAAGATAACAAACTTACTTGAAGAAAGTATGATGAATAAACCTCGCATAGAGCAACTTGCAAATCAAATATCTGGTTATTTTTCATTGGCTATTTTAACTATCGCTTTGCTTACATTTTTCGGTTGGTATTTTTATGGTGGAGATTTTGAAAAGGCGCTTATTGTTGCGATCTCAGTTGTGGTTATCGCTTGTCCTTGTGCCTTAGGACTTGCAACTCCAGTTTCAACTCTTGTTGGTTTAGGTGTGGCAGCAAGAGAAAAGATACTTTTTAAAGAGGCATCATTTTTAGAGAGTATGGCAAAAAGTACGGTCTTGGTTTTGGATAAAACAGGCACTATAACGCAGGGAAAACCTAAAGTTTTTAAGTTTGTAAAGTTTGATGAATATGACGAAGATGTGTTGGTTGCGCTTTTAAAAAGTTCAAACCATCCCATAAGCAAGGGTGTGCTTGAATATTTACATGTAAAAAAACCAAAGGATATAAAGTTAGAAAATATCAAAGCCTTTGCTTCTAAAGGCGTAGAAGCTTTTATAAATGGAAAAAATGTAATGGGTGGAAATAGAGAATTTTTAGCTCAAAATGGCATAAATATTGATAAGCAAGAAAAGGGGAGCTGTTATTGGTATAGTGAAGATAAAAAGCTAAGATGCGGATTTTTTCTTGAAGATAGTCCAAAAGAAGGCGCAAGTGAAGTACTTGAAAATCTACAAAACGAAGGCATAAAAACTATTATGCTAACAGGAGATAATGAAATATCAGCTAAAAAAATTGCTAAAAAAGTTGGCTTAAAAGAGTTTATTTTTTCACTTAATCCCTTGCAAAAAGCTGAACATATTGATAATTTACATGTAAAAAAAGAAGTAGTAGTCATGGCAGGAGATGGTATCAATGACGCGTTAGCTCTTTCAAAAAGTGACATCGCCATAGCTATGGGAAGTGGTGCAGATGTGGCGCTTGATGTGAGTGATGTGGTACTTTTAGACGATAGTTTAAGTTCACTTAAAAGTGCATTTATTATTTCTCGTAGAGTTTATAAGACCATAAAACAAAACTTAACTTTTTCTATTATTTATAATGCCATAACCATTCCTCTTGCCATATCTGGATTTGTAAACCCTCTTTTTGCGGCACTTTCCATGTCTTTAAGTTCTATTGTGGTAGTATTAAACTCAATGCGTATAAAAATGGTAAAGGTTTAGTATGAGTGCATGGGTTATTGCGATGATGCTCGGAGTTTCCACACTTTTAGGTGGACTTGGTTTAGTAGCGCTTTTATGGGGACTTAAAAGCGGACAATTTGATGATGAAGAGAAGTTTTTAAACGGAGCAAGATATGACGGTGAAGAGGAATTAAGAGATGCGGTGATGATGGAAAGAAAGAAAAAAGCAGCCCAAAAAAGAAAGAAAAAACTTGCTCCGCCGGATTGATTTACATGTAAGAAATGAAAAAAATGAAAGTTGATGTTGAAAATATAATCGAATGCAAAGTTTGCGGACTATTTTTAGAGAAACAAGATGAAAAAGATGCATATGAACTTAGATGTCCAAGGTGCGATACGAGATTAAAACTAAAAGATGAGCATAGCGTAGATTCGTTGCTTTACGCTATCTCGTCTTTGATGCTTTTTGGGCTTATTAATGTTTTTCCTCTTATAGACTTATCTTTTGTTGGAATTCATCTTCAAACTACTCTTATAGACTCAGTCATAACGCTTTTTGATAGTAATATTTTTTTGGTTGCTATCATAGTTTTTTTTACTATCGTCTTGATGCCACTTTTAAATTCTCTTATCATTATAGTTGCGTTTATTCAGTCTAGAACAAGACTTAGACTTTTTACAAAAACTCTTCTTTATGATGGATTGCATTTTACTAAAAGTTGGACGTTTATGGAGGTTTTTATATTGAGTATTGTAGTAACCTACATTAAGCTTATAGGTATGGTAAGTTCCACAAGGTTTGATGTGGGGTTTTATATACTCATACTTTATAGTGTTTGTTTTTACATGTCAAATAGAAAATTTGAAAGTAAAAGTGTATTTGGGGAGTAAAAATGGTATTAATTTCATGTAGAAATTGTTCAAAAGTTTATCAAAAGCCAGACTTTAGTGAGTTTATTTGTGAGCGTTGTAAGCATATGGTTAGACGGCGCATAAAAAACTCTTTGCAAATATCCTTAGCCCTTACTATAAGTGCAGCTTTACTATATTTTCCAGCGATGGTTTATCCGATGATGGAAGTAACTCAACTTGGAGTTAAAAATGAAAGCACCATTATGCAAGGGGTTATCGCTTTTTTAGAGATGAAGAGTTATTTTATCGCTTTGGTTATATTTACTGCAAGCGTGGTCATACCTTTAGTGAAACTTATCGGACTTTTGTTTATATTTTCATCTTTAAAATTAAATCTACCCATATCAAATGTTGCAAAAAATAGAATGTTTCACTTTATAGAGTTTATAGGAAAATGGTCGATGATAGATATATATGTGGTTGCACTACTTGCTTCTGTTGTTCAAGTTGGTGAATTTTTCAATATAAAAGGCGGACTTGCGGCGACATCTTTTACTATGATGGTTATTGTTACGATGGTTGCAGCACATAGTTTTGATACTAGAATTATATGGGATGAAAGAGAGTAAATATGGAAAATAGCAAGAAAAATAGTGAAGTTTTTAAACCAAAAAAGAAAGAAGTAAAAAAAGTTTCATTTGTTTGGTTGATACCTCTTGTAGTGCTTTTTGCTTTGTGTTGGTTGGGGTATGAATCCTACATGCAAAAAGGTACAAATATAGTCGTGACTTTTAAAGATGCAGAAGGAATTAAAAAAAATGTAACAATGCTTGAGTATAAAGGTATTCAACTTGGAAAAGTGACAAATATTGTTATCAACGATGATCTAAGAAGAGTTGATGTGCATATCTTAGTTGATAGTGTTGTGGCAGGTTATGTAGCAAATGAAAATTCTAGATTTTGGGTTAAAAAGCCTCGCATTGGACTTACAAAGGTTTCTGGACTTAGCACGCTTTTAAGCGGTTATAAGATAGAACTTTCTCCTAAAAAGATACTTAGCGAAGAAGAGTTAGAAAAATTTGATAAAAAGGTTGAATTTGTTGGACTTGATAGTGAACCTGCTAATGACTTGCCTATGCAAGGGTATTTTGTAAATTTGATAGATAAAAATGACAATAGCGTATCTACTGGAACGCCTATATTTTATAAAAATTTTCAAATTGGTGAAATTGTATCAAAAGAGTTAAAATATGATAAACTTTTGTTGAAAGCATATATTTATGACAATTATCATAAATTTGTCAATCAAAGTTCAAAGTTTGTCTTAAATGAGGCATTAAATGTAAGTTTTGGTCCAGCTGGACTAAGTTTAAAAGTAGGTTCTTTATACTCTGCTATAGTAGGTGGTGTTACTGTGGTTACTCCTAAAAAGGACGCAAAAAAGATACCAAAAGATGAGATGCGTATTTTGTATTCTAGCAAAGATAGTATCGAAAAACGAAAAGAGTTTGATATAGTTTTTGATGAGCTTGATGGTATTGGAAAAGACACTCCTATAATCTACAAGGGTATTAAAATAGGCGGTATTTTAAATGTAGCTTTAAAAAAAGGAGATGTCAAAGCAAGAGCGTATTTGATAGAAAAATATAGTTATTTTTTAACAAAAGGCACTAAATTTTTTGTACAAAAGCCTGAAGTGTCACTAAAAGAGGTAAAAAATTTAGGAAACATAATAAAAGGAAATTTTGTTAGTTTAATATACTCTAAGGGTGAATTTTGCGACAGTTTTAAGATATTAAGCAAAGATGAGATAGATTTTTCAAAAGAGGATATTGTGTTAACTTTAAGTGCAAAAAATCTAAACTCCATTACCAAAAAATCAAAAATATACTATAAAAATATCCAAATAGGAAAAGTTTTGGATTTTAAGCTTTCAAAAAACTTAGATAGAGTTTTGATAAAGGTTTCTATAGATGCAAGATATAAAGATATATTAAATGATCATATTTTATTTTATGATTTAAGTTCAAAACTTGTTCAGATGAAAAATCTAAATCTACATGTAAATTACAGCGGTTTAAATCCTCTTATGAATGGCGGTATCGGCATAGTTGGGGAAAAACGAAAAGAGAAATTGAGCAAAAAAGAGTTTAAACTGTTTTCCTCCTTTAAAGATGTGGAGAGATTAAAACGTATTTACAATAAAGGCTTTACAATTAGTGCTTATTATGATAATGATTTTGAGATAAAACCTGATATGTCCATAAGGTATAAAAACCAAGAGATAGGGTTTGTAAAAAGTGTTAAGTTTAATTCTAAAAAATCAAAAGTAAACCTTTTTATATATAAAAAATTTCAAAAATATATCACCAATAAAAGCAGATTTTACAAAAAAAGCCCTTTACATGTAAATGCAAGTTTAAGTGGTTTAAATTTTGAAATAGATAGCTTCTCATCTCTTTTAAATGGCTCACTTGAGCTTGATACAAGCTCAAACATACCTAGTAAAAAATTTCAAATATTTTCCTCTTATGATGATATGAAATATTCATCAAATAGTGTTAGCATTATTTTTGATGATGTGGAGGGTTTACAAAAGGATTTTTCGCGCCTTACGTATAAAGGTGTGAGTATTGGAAAAGTTATAGATATGAAGCTTTTAAAATCCCAAAAAATCAAAGTTAAAGCTATCATAAATGAAAACTACAATAGTTTTGCAAGAGATGGTACGATATTTTTTCTAAAAAAACCAAAAATTTCTTTAAATGAGGTTTCAAACGTTGGTTCAACTGTAATGGCTGTAAATATTGGTGTTATAAAGGGAAATGGAAAGCATAAGCGAAGATTTAAAGGTTATGATAAAAAACCACTTTTTGCAAACTTAAAAGATGGGCGTATTTTTAAAATAGAGGATAAAACAGCTTCAAGTATTGGTGAGGGTTCGCCTATTTATTATAAAAATGTACAGATTGGAAAAGTTTTAAGGGTTGATTTGAAAACTGATGGCTCAAGAGGCATTATAAGTTGTCTTATTTGGCATAGATATGCAAAATTAATACGGCAAAATTCAAAATTTTATGATATAAGCGGCTTTGAGATGAAGTTTTCCATCTTTAGTGGAAGCGAGATTGAATCAAATACGTTTACAAGTTTGCTCAAAGGTGGTTTAGTAGTTGTAACGCCAGAAAAATATGGTAAACAAGCTAACTCAAAAAGTAAATTTATCTTACATAAAACCTTGAAAAAAGGTTGGAAAAAGATAAGCCCAAAGATAAAATAGGAGTTTTACATGTATAAAAAAGTTTTGATTGGATTTTCGCTATTTATGTATATGAGTGCAGTTTTAGTGGTAGTTTTGACAGCATTTATAGAAGGATTTGAAAATGCTTTAAAGATAACTACAAAAGAGAATGGTTTTTTTGAATCCATATCGGCTTTACTTTTACTTTTGATGGGAGTATATGGCATCAAATGGCTTTTTGGTCATGCGCAAAAAATAAATAAGTTTTTAGCCTTTTTGATCACTCTTTTTTCGCTCCTTTGCATACTTGCATTTTTAGAAGAGATAAGTTGGGGACAACATATTTTTCACTTTAAAAGTAGCGAATTTTTTCAATTAAACAATTATCAAAAAGAGTCAAATTTGCATAATCTAATCCCAGCTTCCATTTTTAGCTCTGTTATATACTTTTGTGTTTACACAGTCTTTATTTTTGCTCCACTTATATTAAGACTTTTTGAAAAACCTTTAAGCTCAAAATGCAAACTTATAACCTTTTTAATGCCATATCTTCCACCTTTACATGTAAGTTTAATGATACTTTTTGCCTCATCATTTCAAGCCTATTTTTACAACGATTTTGGAGTATGGTCCGATACGATTACACTTATTTGTGGAGTGATTTTATTTGCTTTTTGTGCTTTAAAATGCAAAGTTAAAAATAGTAGCATTTGGTACCACTTTTTGTTTGTGGTGTTTAGCATATCTCTTTTTATGTTTTGTCACAAAATATTTAACTATTTCAACGCCCAATACGAAATACGAGAAATGTTTGTTGTGCTTGGAAGTTTTATATATTTTGAGTTTTTATTGGGGGAGTTTGAAAAAATGACACTCTAGTGCTAGAAGAGTCTAGTAAAATATTTTTCATTTTGCTATTTACATCACTTTTCATGCCAAAAAATTTAGTAAAAAAAAAGCAAGGCTTTAAAGCATCATCTTATGTTGAAAGGGCGATTGGTCAAGTCGTCTAAAAAAACTATTTTATATATTTGAAGTTTTTTTGTAATTTTAACTCTATGAATTGCAAAATTTGATTCATAGAGCCTCTAACAAGAGGCTCTAATTTACATGTATAAACTTTTATAAAGCGAAAATAGATTGTAAGTTTTTGTATTATAGATAGTGTGTTCTTTGCTTGTATCTATAAATTTATATTTTACAGCCCAACCGTATTGTAATCTTTTCGTAACAAGATTACTTTTAACTAAGTTGTAATTTGAAGTGCCATACTCATTATATGCAAAGATATTTTCGGCAGAGTAATTTCTAGTAACATATCCTTTAGGTGGTAATTCTAGTTCAACAGAATGAGTTTTTATTTCTCTTTGTACATATGAAGATATATTTTTAACTTTTAAGTATTTGTTTGTGTGGTTTGTATATTTAATGCTAAGGTTTTGTCCGTCAAACTTAAACTTTACTGATAATGATCTATCTTTTAAAGTGTAAGTTTTTGGGGCTAAAAGTTTTGGCTTTACTTTTTTTATAAGAACTTTTGCATATAAATTAACTCCATTTTTTGCTTTTGTAACATTTGTTGAAAGCACCGTAAATTCACTATTATTTATTGCTCTATTATCGCAATATACTTGTATATTTTTTTTAAGTCCAGAAATTCTTTTTTTGTCATTTAAAAGAGTTTTATACTGACGAACACTTTTTGATACTTCTTGTTTATATAGATTTAAGTTCACATCAGATGAAAATGATGTTTTAGGTAAAATATATGCATAACCATTTCCTGTGTTAAAATTAATATTGCATGGCTTAGAACGTCCTATAAGTCCACTTTTATCTTTGTATTTTATATGTTTATTTTGTTTGTCGAACCGCTTTTTATAAAGTGCTTTTTCTTGTTTTTCGCCATCTTGATATATATTATTGTATGCTTGATATTTTTTATATAGTTCATCAAAATTTGCCTTATTGTTTTTCATTACTTGGTTGTAAAATTTATGGTCAAATTCTTTATTAGAAGCTGTTAGGGTTTCTGGTGCAACCAAAGTAGTAAGTCCACCAGATAAAACTGCCATTCCTGCTGTGCCTAATACATTTGTAGATATATTTGCAACAGCACCTATACTTTTATAATAATAGCTGTTACATTTTCTTTTCTTTTCTCTTTCTTTAGCCGTGTTTCTTTGTTTATAACGGTTAAAACTTTAACATTAGTGCAACTTTCATTATACATAGCCTTTCCACTAAAATTATAATTAGGATAAACATTTGTTGGATCATAAAACCTCAATATCTCAATATTGTTGGTTTTTGGGGTAGGTTTTGGGGTGCATTTAAGATATTTTTCTCCTTTGAGCATGTGGGCATAACAGATAGGTTTATCTCTGGTTGTCGGATTTTTAACTTTTGTAATGTTAGGACTTGTTAATTCTACCCCCCCCCCCCCTTAAAATTTGCTTACTTTTATGGGTGGTGTAATTAGTTTAATGTTTAAATATTTGCAAGCTGCAACTAGCTAGATAGATTGTAGTATAATTTATATTTTTTTTAGAACAAATATAGATTTAGTTAAAGGCTTTTTATTGTACTTTGGTGTTTTTTTGCTACAAAAGCGTAAAGATAACAATAAGTTGATAATTGCTAAAGAATATAGTAAATATAAGTTATAAAAAACGGGATAAGTAAAATGATAAAATGTTATCTTATAATGTTTCGTCTAAGGAAGTTTAAAAAGGTGGTGGCCTGACTCGGAATCGAACCAAGGACACGATGATTTTCAGTCATCTGCTCTACCGACTGAGCTATCAGGCCATGTAAAAGTGAGATGAAATTATAGCTAAATAAGTTTAATTCTAGCTTATTTTTTCAACACACTCCATAAAAAATTCTCCTCTATGTTTGTATGAGCTAAATTGATCAAAGCTTGAAGTCGCAGGTGAAAGCAGGGCAACTTCACCTATTTTTAGGGATTGGTCTATGGTTTGTACGGCGGTTTTTATATTTTTACATGTAAAAACTTTTATATTAAATTTTTGTGCGTAAGTTGCGATTTTTTCACATGTATCTCCTATGGCATATATGGATATGTTTAAGTTTTGCATGTAAGTAAATAATTCGCTCATATCCAAACCCTTATCAACACCACCTAAAATGAGGTGTATTTTTTTATCTTTATAGCGTTTTAAAGCGGCCTTTGTGGCGTCATCGTTTGTGCCTTTTGTGTCATTAACCCAAAGCCTCCCTTTTTTATCATTTAGCTCTTCCATTTTATGGTGGTCGATTTTAAAATTATTTAACTTGTTTATGCTTTTTGTTTGGTAAAGCACTTCTTCACAAGCAAGTGCCAGCAGGGCGTCAAGTAAAAATGGCTCTTTTACATGTAGTTTTTCTAAATCTATATCAAACTCTTTTGCCAAGCTTTTTTCATCTTCATAAAATATACAATACGCATTTGTTTTTATGCCCTCATACTTTTTAGGAAGTACAGTAACCGAACCTTTTTCCATACGTTTAAGTGGGCTTAGTTTTGCATCTTCATACTCTTTAAAATCCTTGTGCCAGTCGAGATGATCTTGTGTTATAGGTAGTAAAAGATAAATATTTGGATACGCTTTTTTCGTGTAATGCATGGTAAATGAGCTAGTCTCTAGTATCCAAATGGGTGCAGTTTTATCAAGACTTGCCAATGGCGTTCCTATGTTCCCACCTTCAAGTGAACCGCGGACGCAAAGCAAGTGTTGGAGCATTTGGGTGGTTGTTGTTTTGCCATTTGTTCCACTTATCCAAACGCTTACAGGCATATCGTCAAAAAGATAGTCATATTCGCTTATGAGGTTTTTTGCACTTTTTATGAGTGGATGCTTGGGGTTAAATCCTGGACTTGGTATCTCAAGAGAGCTTTTTTCTGGGTCAAATTCGTTTGTTGGAAGTAAAGTATTTCTAAATTCATCCTCTGTTTTACATGTAAACTTATCATCAAATATATCCCATCCGCCACTTTTTGCCAATGCTTTTGTGGTATTTCCGTATCCAAATAGTGATTTTTTCATCTGATTTTAAGTGCCGTTAGTGCTATAGTGTTTGATAAAAGAGCAAGTATCCAAAAACGTACTATTATCTTATTTTCTGCCCAACCTTTTACTTCAAAATGGTGATGAATAGGCGCCATTAAAAAGATGCGTTTTTTTCTAGTTTTAAAGCTTCCAACTTGGAGTATAACCGAGACTGTTTCAAGTACAAATATAAATCCTACTATCACAAGTAAGAGCTCATTTTTAGATATTATCGCCATATATCCGATGAATGCTCCTATGCTTAAACTTCCAGTATCACCCATAAAAATTTCCGCCGGATAGCAGTTAAACCATAAAAAGCCAGTGAGCGAGCCAATGAATGCTGAAGCAACTATAACCATCTCACCTGCACCGATAATCTTTGGAAAAAGTAGGTATTCGCTCGCATTTGCATTTCCTACCACATAGGCAAATATCCCAAGACTTACAAGGGCAAATATACTCGGAAGCGTGGCAAGACCATCAAGTCCATCGGTGAGGTTTACCGCATTTGAAGAAGATACCATAACAAGTGTCCAAAAACCTAAGGCAAAGATACCCAAATCAAATAGTGGTTTTTTGTAAAAAGGCACATAAAAGTCTGAATTTATACCGTGTGAATTGAAAATAATAGCGCTCACTATAAAAGCGATAATCATCTGAAATAAAAGCTTTGTTCTAGCACTTAAACCGTCTTCATTTTTGCCACCTTTTATTTTGGAGTAGTCATCTTTTACCCCTAAAAGTGCAAAGCCTATGATGCAAACAAACGATGCTAAAACAAAGACATTGTCTAGTCGTGCGCAAAGTATGGAAGATATGACTGCAGTTGATACGAAAACCACTCCTCCCATAGTTGGAGTTTGTGATTTTACTTGATGATTTTTTGGTGCCAAGTCGTATATGGGCTGTGAAGCTTTTGCATTTTTTGCCCAAGCGATGAATTTAGGTATTATAAAAACTGTTAGTAAAAATGATATAAAAAAACTGATTCCAGCACGCACGGTGATGTATTGAAAAATGTTAATAGAAGTTAGTGAATATAGCCAATAAAGCATGTGTTTCCTAGTTTGTAAGTGATTAAATTATGTGTTGAATTTGGTTTTAGCCATTTAATGTTCATAATTCGTTTTAAAGTGTTATTTTAGTATAATAAAACTTAAAATCTAAGCTTAAAGATGATAAAAAATGAATAAAAATAAAAAAACCGTACTTGTGATAACTGACGGTATCGGATACAACGATAGTAAATTTTTCAACGCTTTTTATAATGCAAAAAAACCAACTTACGATAAAATGTTTGCTTCACTACCCCACTCAAAGATAAAAACTTCAGGGCTTGCAGTCGGACTTCCAGAAGGTCAAATGGGAAATAGCGAAGTAGGGCATATGTGTATAGGAAGTGGGCGAGTTTTATATCAAAACCTTGTGCGTATCAATAAAGCCATAGAAGAGAAAACTTTAGAAAAAAATAGAGCTTTAAATGATCTTTTTTCTACATGTAAAGATATACATATAGTTGGACTTTTTAGTGATGGTGGGGTGCATTCGCATATATTACATGTAAAAGAGTTAGCTAAGATTGCTAAAAAAAATGGTAAAAAGGTTTTTATTCATGCTTTGACTGATGGTAGAGATGTCGGGCAAAAGGATAGTCCAAAGTATGTGAAAATGATACAAGATATACTAGATGATGATATAGTTTTTGCATCTATGGGCGGACGTTTTTATGCTATGGATAGGGATAAAAGATGGGAGAGGGTAGAACAAGGATACAATACAATAGTAAATGCAAACAATAAAACCACTCTTTCGCCTTTAGAATATCTTAATTACATGTATGAAAAAGATATAACTGATGAGTTTATCGAGCCAGCTTGTTTTGGAGAATATGAGGGTATAAAAAAAGATGATGGCGTAATACTAGCAAACTTTAGAAACGATAGAATGCGTCAGTTTGCATCAGCTTTGGGGTGTGAAGATTTTGATGGTTTTAAGGTTAAAAACCGCTATAAACTTATAACTATAACCGAATATGATAAAAACTTTACTTTTCCTATCATGTTTGAAAATGAGAAGCTAGAAAATACACTCTCACAAGTCATCTCAAAAAACGGTTTAAGCCAACTTCATACAGCTGAAACTGAAAAATACGCCCATGTAACTTTTTTCTTCAATGGTGGAGTAGAAGAGCCTGAAGAAAACGAAACAAGAGTGCTAGTTCCTAGCCCAAAAGTTTCTACTTACGACAAACAACCCCAAATGAACGCTCCAAAAGTAGGAGATGTGGTTTTAAAAGCTATGGAGGAAGAGTATGATTTCATAGTGGTGAACTTTGCAAATGGCGATATGGTAGGACATACGGGTGATTATGAAGCAAGTATCAAGGCGGTTGAAGCAGTGGATAAAGAGCTTGGACGCATTTTGGAAAAAAGCGATGAAAGAAGTTACAATGTTTTAATCACCAGCGACCACGGAAACTGCGAAGAGTTAAAAGATAAAGATGAAAAAGTTCTAACAAATCACACAACTTACGATGTTTTTTGCATCCTAAAAGCAGACGGATTTACATGTATAAAAGATGGTGGGCTTAGTAATATCGCTCCAACTATCTTAAAGCTTATGGGACTTGTTGTACCAGAAGAGATGAATGAAGCTTTAGTGTAAATAGAAAAAATCCTAAAAGATATTATATTTTTTAGAATTTTTTAATAATAGATCTTAGCTTTTCTCTTAAAGGTTTTAGTTTTTTTGCAAAAAAACTTCTTATATTTTTAGTTCTTAGATAAAAATTTTTCTCTTTTTCACTTAGTAGTTGAGGTTGGTGTTCGTTGATTGTTCTATAAAGATGGTATAGTGTGGTTGCTTTTGCGATGAGCCAAAATGGATCAAGTGAAAAAAGTTCGAAAAGTAACTCTTTCAAAATCAACCATACTAAGACTTTGTTCATCAGGAGCGATTAAATCCCTTATAGGTAGAGCGTGACGAGCTACTCCACTATGTAACATTTTTGCGATTAATTCTTTTAATATTGGGATTTGCTGGACTGATAGAGTATTGAGTTGTTCACCTTTAAGACGACTCATGGTTATGGTTAGTTTTTTGTCATCATGCTTCAAAAGGTGTGGAAAGTAAGGGCATCCTTGTAAAAGTTTTAGTGCTTTTTTCTCTCGCTTGTATCTAGTTTTAAATTAAAAGTTTTACAAATAGTATCTTCGTTTAACTCCACTCTCATTTTATTGGTTTCGTAAAGATTATTGATAACTCTTTTTTCGCTCATTATTTTATACGCCCCATTGGTTAAAGATGATAAATTATATCATAAATTACATGTAATTTATCTTTTTATTTAATTTGTAGTAACTATAAAATGATATAATCTAATTTACATGTAAATATATTGAAAAAAAGGAAAAAAATGACATTTGCAGGAAAAAATGTTTTAATAACAGGGGCGAGTAAAGGTATAGGAAAAGCTATAGCTGAAGTTTTAGCAGAGCTTGGTTTAAAAGTTTGGATAAATTATCGTTCAAATCCAGATGTGGCAGATGAACTAAAAGAAAATATTGAAAAAAATGGCGGAAGTGCTGCGGTTATAGGTTTTGATGCAACCGATGAAGAGGCTTTTAGTGAGGCTGTAAAGGCTATAGTTTCAAGTGATGGAGAGTTAAGTTATCTTGTGAATAATGCTGGGATTACTCGCGATAAATTGGCAATGCGTATGAAAAAAAGTGAGTTTGACGATGTTATAAATGCAAATTTAAGTTCAGCTTTTATAGGGTGTCGTGAGGCTTTAAAAGTGATGGGTAAAAAACGTTTTGGCTCTATAGTAAATATCGCTTCAATAGTAGGTGAGAGAGGAAATGCTGGACAAGTTAATTATTCGGCATCTAAAGGTGGTATGATAGCTATGACAAAATCTTTTGCTCTAGAAGCAAGCGCAAGAAGTATCCGCTATAACGCTGTAACACCAGGATTTATAGCAACTGATATGACTGATAAATTAAGCGATGAAGTAAAACAAGGATATATAAACTCTATCCCATTAAAACGTTTGGGTAACCCAAAAGATATAGCAAATGCAGTGGCGTTTTTGCTAAGCGATGAAAGTTCATATATAACAGGCGAAGTATTAAAGGTAAATGGAGGGATGTACATGTAAAAAGCTCCGTCTTTTTCTGATGGAGATAGTTTTTATGAAGATTTCATCTTTTATAATTTTTAGTATGTGTTTTAAATTTTAAAAGGAGGTGATTGTGTGAAGCTGTTTGTTTGTGCGTTAGAGCCCTCGTCAAATATTCACCTAAGAGAGTTGAAAAAACATCTAAATGATGATGTTAGATTTTATGGAGTGTTTGAGCGAGACTTGGGTGAGCCTTTGTATGACCTTTCAAATTTGGCTATAATGGGATTTGTAGATGCTTTAAGTAAGCTTAGGTTTTTTTTAAAGCTAAGGGATGAGTTGGTGGAGCTTGCCGGTGATTGTGATAAGGTTTTGCTTATGGATTCTTCCGGTTTCAACCTGCCTTTGGCGAAAAAATTAAGAAAAAAATATCCCAAAAAAGAGATAATTTACTATATTTTGCCTCAAGCTTGGGCGTGGAAGAGAAGTAGGGTTGGACAACTTGAAAAGTATTGTAGTAAGTTGTGCTCGATTCTCCCTTTCGAAAAAGATATATATAATGATAAAGATAAAATCTCTTACGTAGGACACCCTTTGCTTGATGAGATAACAAAATACAAAACAAAAATAGAGCAAACCAATGTGATAGCCTACATGCCCGGAAGTAGAAAAAGTGAGATAATGAGGCTTTTGCCAATCTATAAAAAAATAGCCTCAAAAATTAAAGATAAAAAATCTATTTTGATAATTCCAAGCAGGTTTTCAAAAGACGAAATAAAGGATATTTATGGTAATATTGAGGAGTTTTTTGAGGTTTCAACAAGCACCAAAGATACACTTTTTAAAAGTGAATTTGCTTTTATATGTAGTGGTACTGCCACCCTTGAGTCAGCTTTGATTGGAACTCCGTTTGTGTTAAGCTATATAGCGAATCCTTTGGATTATTTTGTTGGAAAGATGTTAGTCAAGTTAAAATATATAGGTCTTGCAAATATCATGTATGAAAAGATAGATAAAACCCCTTTACATGAAGAGTTTTTACAAGATGAGGTGAGTGTTGATAGCTTATTGCATAGCTATAAAACCTTTGAAAAAGAAGAGTTCGGTCAAAAAGTGAAAAAGCTAAGAGAGTATCTAAAACATGGCTCCTCTTGCAAAGTAGCTAAAATAATAACAAGTGAGTAGTAGATGAAGATGGATTTTATTGATTTAAAAGCACAATACGCGATGTATAAAGATGAGATAGATAGGGAGGTTTTAGAAGTCATGTCTTCTGCTAGATTTATAGGTGGAGAGAAGATTTTGGCTTTTGAGGAGAATTTAAAAGCATATTGTGGTGCACATGAGGCTGTTGCATGTAGTAGTGGAACTGACGCTTTATTGTTGGCATTAATGGCACTTGATATAAAAGAGGGTGATGAGGTTATAACCACACCTTTTACTTTCATAGCAACGGCTGAGGTGATAGGATTGTTAAAAGCAAAACCTGTATTTGTGGATATTGATGAGGAGACTTACAATATAGACCACCTAAAAATAGAGGAGAAAATTACTAAAAAAACAAAGGCTATCATTCCTGTGTCCCTATATGGTCAAGTGGCAAATATGGACGAAATAAATCAAATAGCAAAAAAACACAACCTTTGGGTGATAGAAGATGCCGCTCAAAGTTTTGGTGCAAGTTATAAAAATAAACGCTCATGTAATCTCTCGCCCATAGCTTGTACGAGTTTTTTCCCTTCAAAACCTTTAGGTTGTTATAGTGATGGCGGAGCGGTTTTGCTTGAAGATGAAGAGATGGCTTTAAAAATCAGAATTTTACTAAATCACGGTCAAGATAAAAGGTACAATCACAAATACATAGGCATAAACGGCAGATTAGATGCCATGCAAGCTGCTATTTTAAATGTAAAATTAAAATATTTTGATGAGGAAGTTAAAAAAAGAGGCGAGGTTGCCAAGAGGTATTTTGAAAACTTGGCAGATGTTAAAAATATAAAACTTCCTACAATCTTAAAAGATAGGGATTCGGTATTTGCCCAGTTTACCATCGTATGTCAAGATAGAGATGATATAAAAAACAGGCTAACTAAGGCTGGTATTCCAAGTGCCATTCACTATCCAAAACCCTTGCATTTACAGGAGGTTTTTGAGTATTTAGGATACAAAAAGGGAGATTTTCCCATAAGTGAAAAAATTTCAAAAAGCGTAATATCACTACCTATGAGTCCTTTTTTGAAAAAAGAGGATCAAGACTATGTTATCGAAGTTTTAAGGGGTTAGGAATGCTAAATGTTGCTATTGTTGGTTTAGGAGCTATGGGAAAAAATCACTACAGACTTTTAAAAGAAAACCAAAGAGTAAATATCGTAGCTTTATGTGATATTTGTGCTAATGATACCTTTGAGGAGACTTTGTATAAGGATTTGGATGAGTTGTTGGAAAAAGAGAGTATAGATGCTGCCATAGTTGCCGTACCTACTTACTTGCATTGTGAAGTGGCTTTAAAATTGATAAAAAAGGGCATTCATCTTTTGGTGGAAAAACCGGTAGCTTCTTCTGTCGAAGAGGCACAAATACTTTTAAAGGCTTCTAAAGAGCATAAAGTTAAGGTTGCCATAGGTCATGTGGAGAGGTTTAATCCAGTTGTAAATGCTTTAAAAGAGGAGCTAAAAGACAAAGAGATATATAGTATAAGCATAACAAGAGTAGGCCCTTTTCCTCCTAGGATTTCCGATGTTGGTGTGCTTACGGATTTGAGTGTTCATGATATCGATTTGACAAGGTTTATCACCAATAAAGAGATAACAAAAAAGACAGTTTACAAATCCCAAAAAATCCACAACCATTATGAGGATAATGCGGTATTGTGTTTTGAGCTTGAAGATGATATTATCGCAAATTTGATTACAAATTGGCTAACTCCATTTAAAAAACGAACCGTTGAAGTAGCGTGTAAAGAGGCGTATTATGAAGCGGATTTGATCACTCAAGATTTGACAGAGTATTCCCAATACAGCACCGATAATTCATACGTAACTAGAAATTGTTTTGTAAAAAAAGATGAGCCTTTAAAAAAGGAGTTAGAAGCCTTTGTGGATTATGTATTGGAAAAAAAGGATACAAAACTAAGCTCCATTGAGGATAGCCTTATTACGTTAGATATCGCAAAATAGAGTGATGATAGAAACAATCAAAAAAGCCTCCATGGTATAGCTTGGTGATTTTAAAACGTGGATGAAAAGTTAGAATAGTTTGTATATTTTTTATCTTTACATGTAATTTTTAACATTCCTTATTTTACTTATAAAAGTGACTATTTTGCTTCATTATTTTCATTAAAAGAGTGCTGTCTATGCTTCGGTCGGTTTTTTTGTAATCGCTATTTCTTCTTGATTCGTTGTTAAACATTTTGTTTGGTAAGTTTGAAAATACGTATGTAAATTTATCTGTTTTTATGGCGTTATTGTTCCAGTTT
>PDWI01002540.1_pt1 | contig 27204 bp, 25 predicted proteins | sample 1430891 | NCBI WGS metagenome assembly PDWI01 (sample SAMN01162508, study PRJNA174530) | Oral metagenome, whole genome shotgun sequencing project. | biome: Marine environment; feature: Marine mammal; material: Swab sample of the gingival sulcus; isolation source: swab sample of gingival sulcus... | reverse complement strand
AATCATCCTACTAAACAGGTTTCATGCTCAAAGAAGACAGTATCGATCATTATTTAAGGGCTACTTGGCAAGCGGTATCCAAGATGTACAATGAACAAGCGGCTAAAAGAAACAGCACGATGTCGATGGCTTTTGTTCTACTCAATATTGACTTTGACAATGGAACGCCTTCTACCGCTTTAGGACCGCAAATGGGAATGGAAGCCACCAGTTTATCCCGTATTTTAAAGAATATGGAAGAAAAAGGAGCTATTTACCGCGAGGCTAACCCTGATGATGGTCGCAGTATCCTCATTAAACTGACAGAGAAAGGTAAAAAAGAACGTGAATTTGCCAAAAGCGTTGTACTTCACTTTAACAGTGTGGTTCGCCGGTACGTTACCCCGGAGCAAATAGACGGTTTTTTTGAAGTCATGAAGACCATCAACCGTTTAATTAAATCAGACACATTTTTTCAATCAGAAAATAATATTACAACTCAATAAATCATTCAATAATTAAAAGCCATTATGAATAGACACATTAGGAAAGTAGCTGTTATCGGTTCCGGTATTATGGGTTCCGGTATTGCTTGCCATTTTGCCAATATCGGTTTACCGGTTAGGTTATACGATATTGTCCCAAGAGAACTTAACGCTAAGGAAAAAAAGAAAGGGTTGACACTGGAACACCCTGCAGTCCGCAATCGTATCGTTAACGAAGGTTTACAAACCTGTTTAAAATCAAAACCCTCCCCCATTTATAATAAGGCATTTGCCAAACGTATTACCACGGGTAATCTGGAAGATGATTTGGATAAAATAGCCGATTGTGATTGGGTCATCGAAGTTGTCGTAGAACGCTTGGATATTAAAAAAAGTGTTTTTGAACAGATAGAAAAACACCGTAAACCGGGCTCATTGATTACTTCAAACACCTCGGGCATTCCTATCAAGTTTATGAATGAAGGACGTAGTGAGGATTTCAGACAACACTTTGCCGTGACCCACTTTTTCAATCCGCCGCGATATTTGAAACTCTTTGAGGTTGTTCCGGGATCGGATTGCAAGCCTGAAGTGGTGGATTTCCTTATGAAATATGGCGAAAAATTCCTCGGCAAAACTTCGGTTCTTGCTAAAGATACGCCGGCTTTTATCGGTAACCGTATTGGTATATACGGCATCATGGATTTATTCCATGCCGTCAAAGCATTAGATTTAAGCGTAGAAGAAGTCGATAAATTGACCGGACCCGTTATTGGTCGTCCAAAATCTGCGACATTCCGCACAGTAGATGTCGTAGGCCTTGACACCTTAGTTCATACAGCCAATGGTGTACATGACAACGCCCCAAACGATGAAATGCACGACGTCTTTGCCATGCCCGATTTTATTGATAAAATGATGGCGAACAAATGGCTGGGTAGTAAAACAGGTCAGGGTTTTTATAAAAAAGTCAAAGATAAAGACGGTAAAAGCAGTATTTTATCATTAGACTTAAACACCTTAGACTATAAACCTCAGCAAAAGGCAAAATTTCCAACATTGGAAATGACCAAAACCATAGACAATGTCATTGACCGTTTTAAAGTATTAGTCAAAGGTAAAGATAAAGCCGGAGAGTTTTACAGAGTGTCATTTGCCGGATTATTCCAGTATGTATCTAACCGTATTCCTGAAATTTCCGATGAATTATACCGTATAGATGATGCCATGAAAGCCGGATTTGGCTGGGAACACGGCCCATTCCAAATATGGGATGCGATAGGTGTAGCCAAAGGGGTGGAAATGATGAAAGCTCTGGGTAAAGAACCTGCACAATGGGTGAAAGACATGCTTGAAGCCGGTGAAGAATCATTCTATACTGTCAAAGACGGCACACTATATTATTATGATATTACATCCAAAGCACAGGTTAAAATACCCGGTCAGGACAGTTTCATCATCCTGGATCATATTCGCGAAAACAACAGAGTATGGCATAATGCGGAAGCAGACATTATTCACTTGGGCGATGGTGTACTCAATGTAGAGTTCCAATCAAAAATGAACACCATTGGCGGTGGCGTTTTACAAGCCATCAACAAGGCTATTGATATGGCAGAAGAAGGTTATGAAGCTGTTGTCATTGGGAATCAGGATGCTAATTATTCACTGGGAGCCAATCTGGCGATGATTATGATGCTTGCCTTAGAACAGGAATACGACGAACTCAATATGGCGGTCAGAATGTTCCAAAATGCCACTATGCGTGCCAGATACTCTTCTGTTCCCGTCATTGCAGCGCCTCACGGAATGACCCTTGGTGGCGGCTGTGAAATCAGTTTACACGCTGACAAAGTAGTGGCAGCCGCTGAGACTTATATTGGTCTGGTAGAATTTGGCGTAGGTCTTATCCCTGCCGGAGGCGGTACTAAAGAAATGACCAGACGGGTTGCTGAATTATGGAAAAAAGACGATGTCAAACTCAACCGTTTAAGAGATGCCTTTACAGATATGGCTATGGCAAAAGTAACTACATCAGCTTATGAAGCGTTTGATTATGGTTTCTTCCAACAAGGTAAAGATGTGGTCGTGATCAACAAAGAAAGGCAAATAGCAGCAGCCAAACAACATGCCCTTCAAATGGTAGCCGATGGTTATTCACAACCGGCACCCAAAGATGTGTATGTTTTAGGTAAACAAGCTCTGGGAATGTTCTATGTAGGTACTGACGGGTTAAAAGCCGGACATTTCGCCTCTGAACACGATCAAAAAATAGCCAATAAACTGGGTTATGTCATGGCCGGTGGAGATTTGTCAGAACCCCAATATGTGAGTGAACAGTATTTATTGGATCTTGAGCGAGAAGCGTTTATGAGCTTATTGACTGAGCGTAAAACGCTTGAACGCATATCACATACGCTGAAAACAGGAAAACCATTGAGAAATTAGATATGAGAATTTAGACGTGAGATGCCAGACCTTCTTTGACGATTAAACAGTCAATTAATTCTGTCACAACGTTTAATCACAATCTAACAAGATGATATCTAACAATTTCTCAGATTACAGAGGTAAGAAACAACAATTTATATTATAAAAATGATATTAGATTACGATGATTTAAAATCTAATATCTCAAGTCAAAAATCTAAAATAATGAAAACAGCATATATTGTAAAAGGATACCGTACAGCCGTAGGAAAAGCGCCCAGAGGTGTCTTTAGATTTAAGAGACCGGATGAAATGGCTGCAGAAACCATAGCGTATCTATTGTCAAAAGTACCGGAACTCGATAAAAAACGCATCGATGATGTCATTGTAGGTAATGCCATGCCCGAAGCTGAACAAGGACTCAATATGGGGCGCTTAGTGTCATTGATGGGACTCAAGATTGAGGATGTTGCAGGCATGACAGTCAACCGTTATTGTGCTTCAGGATTGGAAACCATAGGTATTGCCGTATCCAAAATCCAATCCGGAATGGCCGATTGTATCATAGCCGGTGGTGCAGAAAGCATGAGTTATATTCCTATGGGTGGTTACCGTGCCGTACCGGATTATAAAACATCCAAAGAAGGTCATGAAGACTACTACTGGGGTATGGGACTTACGGCAGAAGCCGTAGCACAAAAGTTTAATGTATCCCGTGAAGATCAGGATTTATTTGCTTTTAATTCACACCAAAAAGCTTTAAAAGCCCAAGCCGCAGATTTATTCCAAAATGAAATTGTACCCCTGGATGTAGAGCAAACTTTCGTAGGCGACAACGGTAAGAAACAAACCAAAACCTATACGGTCAGTAAAGACGAAGGGCCTCGTGCCGACACTTCTATGGAAGCATTAGCGCGGTTGCGTCCTGTATTTGCCGCCGGTGGTAGTGTTACGGCGGGTAATTCTTCGCAAATGAGCGACGGAGCGGCTTTTGTATTGGTAATGAGTGAGGATATGGTAAAGGAGCTGAACCTGAAACCCGAAGCCAGACTGGTTTCCTATGCTGCCGTAGGTGTTGAACCGCGTATCATGGGTATAGGACCGGTTTATGCTGTTCCCAAAGCATTAAAGCAGGCTGGTATGACACTCAAGGATATAGAATTGTTTGAATTGAATGAAGCCTTTGCTTCCCAATCATTGGCGGTCATCAGAGAATTAGGACTCAATCCGGATATTGTCAATGTCAATGGTGGTGCCATTGCATTGGGTCACCCGTTAGGCTGTACCGGTGCTAAACTCTCTGTACAATTATTCAATGAAATGCGTCGTCGTAAACAAAAATATGGTGTCGTAACCATGTGTGTAGGAACCGGACAAGGAGCTGCAGGTGTTTTTGAGTTATTGTAGATCTGTTACCTATACGGTCATAAAAATTAAACTAAAATTATAAAATAATAATACAATGGAACTTATCAAAGGCGGAGAATTCATCATCAAAGATGTAACCAAAGATCAGGTATTTATTACCGAAGAACTCAATGAAGAGCAAAAAATGATGCGCGAAGCAGTCAAAGAATTTATGGATAGGGAAGTTTTGCCTCACAGAGAAAAATTTGAAAAAAAAGACTATAAATTCACCGAAGAAAGCATGCGTAAGCTTGGCGAAATGGGCTTTCTGGGATTAGCAGTCAAAGAAGAATACGGCGGCATGGGTATGGGCTTTATCGCTACCATGCTGGCTACGGATTATGTGTCCGGTATATCAGGCTCATTGGCTACGGCCTGGGGCGCACATACCGGTATTGGAACCATGCCTATTTATCTGTACGGTAATGAAGACCAAAAGAAAAAATATTTACCGGATTTAACTTCCGGAAAGAAATTTGGTGCTTACTGCCTGACAGAACCGGGTGCCGGTAGTGATGCCAATTCAGGTAAAACAACTGCAAAATTATCCGAAGACGGTAAACACTACCTCATCAACGGGCAAAAAATGTGGATATCCAATGCCGGATTTGCAGAGATATTTACGGTATTTGCCCGTATTGAAGATGATAAATACATCACCGGTTTTATCGTAGAATACGACAAGGACAATCCTAACGGAATTACACTGGGCGAAGAAGAACACAAACTCGGTATAAGGGCATCTTCAACCCGTCAGGTGTTTTTTAATGACACCAAAGTCCCTGTTGAAAATATGTTGGGAGAAAGAGGTCAAGGCTTTAAGATTGCCTTAAACTCTTTGAACGTAGGACGTGTCAAATTAGCTGTAGCTTGTCTGGAGGCACAACGCCGTATGATTAAGCTCTCTACAACCTATGCCAATGAACGCGTACAGTTTAAAACGCCTATTGCCAAATTTGGAGCTATCAGAAAAAAACTGGCAGAAATGGCTACTGCAACCTTTGTAAGTGAAGCGGCTACGTACAGGGCAGGTTATGATATCGAGAAAAAGATAGAAGAATTGGTAGAAGGCGGTATGTCTCAGGAAATGGCAGAATTAAAAGCCTTTGAAGAATATGCTATTGAAGCGGCAATCCTAAAAGTATATGTTTCTGAACAAGCGCAGACAGCTTCTGACGAAGGTATTCAAATCTACGGTGGTATGGGCTTTTCTGAAGAAACACCTATGGAAGCGGCATGGCGAGATGCCCGTATTACAAGAATATACGAAGGAACTAATGAAATCAACCGTATGTTGACAATTGATATGTTGCTTAAAAAAGCACTGAAAGGTAAACTGGATTTACTGGGTCCCGCAACAGCCGTAGGTAAAAGTCTGATGGAAATTCCGTCATTTGACATCCCAGATTATTCAGCGCCATTGTCTGAAGAAAAAGACATGTTAGGCAAACTCAAAAAAGCCTTTTTGATGGTGGCAGGAAAAGCCGTACAAACCTATGGCATGGAACTCGAAAAACACCAACAATTGATATTAGCGGCTGCCGAAATTCTGATTGAAATCTATATGGCTGAAAGTGCTGTACTGAAAGCAGAAAAATTGGTGGGTATGAAGGGTGAAGACAAAGCCAAAGGTCAGGTTGCGATGGCTCAAATCAATCTGTTTGAAGCGGTTGAAAAAATCCATAAACACGGTAAAGAAGCCATCTTGTATTTTGCCGAAGGCGATGAACAACGTGTGATGTTAATGGGACTTAAACGTTTTACCAAATACACCAACTTGCCTAATGTCTTAGCGCTTAAAGAATTGGTAGCCAAAGACATTGTCGAAGCTAACGACTATTGTTATTAGTCTAAAGACTGATGTAATAGACTGCATAAGATTTAAAAACTTATCAGTATTTACATCGAGAGCTCTTAAATATTTAAACCAAACTATTCATGCATTATTGAATAGTTTGGTTTTTTATTAACGGCTACTTCCCTCCTATGACCGGCAAGTCTTTGGGATAAATTTGTATCCGGTAAAGTAAATTTTTACGTAAGTTTGTGTTTCATTTAAAAACAAAAACAAGACAATGAATATCATAGCCCCATCAGAACTGATTTTAAATAAAGACGGTAGTATTTACCATCTCAATTTAAAACCTGAACATATTGCAGACACCATTATTTTTGTAGGTGACCCTAACCGGGTATCCAAAGTCACCAAACACTTTGATACGATAGAGTTTGAAACTCAAAAACGTGAATTCAACACTAAAACAGGCACATTCAAAGGCAAACGCATAACTGTTATGTCCACCGGTATTGGTCCGGACAATATCGATATTGTCATGAACGAATTGGATGCGTTGGTCAATATTGATTTAGAAACAAGAACAATCAAAGATCAGCTTACCTCATTAAATATTGTAAGAATAGGCACTTCGGGTTCATTACAAGCCGATATTCCGGTTGATCATTTTGTACTGGCCGATTATGGTTTAGGGTTTGACGGTGTACTCTGGTCTTATGACTGCCAACAAGTCATAGAAAAAGATATGGCAGAAGCCTTTGTTAAACACACCGGTTGGATGCCTGAAAAAGCCAAGCCTTATTTTGTGCAAAATTCCCCTGAACTGGGTGATGCTTTGGCTGGCGGCGCTAAAGTTTTCAGAGGAATTACGGCTACTGCCGGCGGCTTTTTTGGACCGCAAGGACGTGTGTTACGTCTGGCTTTACAAGACCCCGAACTCAATCATAAGATTGATGATTTTAATCATCAAGGACATCGCATCACCAACCTTGAAATGGAAACCTCAGCCATTTACGGTCTGGCAAAACTCTTAGGGCACAAAGCCTGTTCTATGAATTGCATCATCGCCAATAGAGCTAATATGACGTTTAGCAATGACCCCTACAAAGCTGTAGAAGAATTAATTGTTTATACACTGGAAAAGCTGGCTGCCGTATAAAACAAGCATTAAATCTTGCTAGAAATGCAGCCCATTAGCATAACCAATGCACTAAAGACTAAATTGATGATTGGTTATTGTAGTCTCGTTTTTATACGCCAAAATTTATCCGGGTTTACATTTTTTGTTTAAATTAGCAAACTATAATAGACGTTGTGCGTTTTAAGTTCTACGACTTTTTCACTTTTAACACTCATATGATGAGATTTTTACCAACGTTTATAATGAAAAAAAAATTGTTGTATAAGTAATCAATCATTAAATCATAACACAAAAACATGAAAAAATTAGTCTATACCATAGTATTTATAGTTGCTCTTGCCACATTAGCTTCTTGCGGTTCAAAAAAAGGTTGTGGTCTCACTTCTGATAACCAGTCACCTGAACCGGATACTGAATTGGTCGGTGATGCAGAGTAATTGAGTAAAATCAATTAAAAACACACAAATCAGAATATCTTTTTATTGTACTTTTCAGGGTGTTTCGCAGTGATGGTACTGTAAAATTCCTGAATACGCTGCATATCGGTGGTAAAATCATCGGTAAGATTTACAAGATCGCCCACGCCGGCGACTTTGTTTTTATAATCAAGATAACCTAAGAGTACCGGTACATCGGCTTTTTTGGCAATATGGTAAAAACCTGTTTTCCATTTTTCCACCCATTTTCTGGTACCTTCGGCAGGCACTAAGAGGGCAATATGATCCTTTTTCCGGATGATTTCGGCGGCATAATCCACCAGATTGTTGTTTTTGGAGCGATCTACTCCAATCCCTCCCAGCCATCTGAAAAGGAAACCGTGTAAACCTTTCGTATAACTGTTTTTAATAAAAAACCTCACCGGAATACGGTATTTCCAAAAAACCGCTAAGGCGTGTATCAAATCCCAATTAGAGGTGTGTGGGGCTGCAATCATTACAGATTTATCGACCATCCACTCTTGGGGATACCGGCTTTTCCAACCGGTTATGGTGATGACTAGCATTCCTATAATACGTTTCATATGTGTCTAATATTGATTATAAACTTTTATTAATTGGCTGTTGACTGACCGCCTTATATCTTCTACGGGTTGGATAAAATTATTATTCATATAACTAAATATCAGCACCCTACCCGATTTTGTAAGTATATACCCACAAATATTATGGTTATTACTCAAAGTACCGGTCTTAGCATACAGATACGTCTTCTCATAAGGATACCACTGTTGTAATGCGCGGTGCCGGGTATTAGATGGAAATATGTCTTTGACTGTATCCATACCATAGGTTTGTAAAAATTTGTCAAGGATATAAACCATATCCCGAGGCGTAAAGAGGTTGTATCGCGATAAACCTGAACCATCTTCCCAACGCGGTTGTTGAGGAATATCCTGAAACAGATGTGTCAAAGACCATTCTATAGCACGATCGACCTTATAAGTACCGGTTTGCTGTTTGGCTACAATCAACATCAATTGTTCAGCGACAAAATTATCACTTTTATCCATAAGATGTTTATATAATGGTAACGTAGGTGTACTGATATATGGCTGCAACAGATAATCATTATAAATACTAAGGTTAACAGGACGCTGTAATGTGTCTGCCAGCAATAAGGCACTTAATTCTAAGGAAGTTCTGAACGGTACTTCTACTCGTCTATCAGTGCCGGATGGGTAATAAAAAGTATTGCTGTAAAAATCACGTCGGGAAATAAGACTGTCAACCCTATGGGTCAAAGGCTTAAAATAACGTGGCACAATGTTGTATTCCGTTATACATATCTTATTACCATAAACAGGCATCAGTGATTTTTCCGGCATATAACTATACTGAAAATCATCCCATTGCCAACCGTTACCATAAACAAAGTCCGTGAAATCATCTGCAATGATTGTTATGGGTTTTTGTGTTTTTTGTAAAAAATCCAATGTCGTATTGGGTAAAGAATCGTATAAGAACGAAGGGTCAGCCAGCGGTTGTAAATAAAGTGTATCCGATGTTTTATAATAATTGAATGTTGCCAGGCTGTCTCCTAAGGTTTGCATAGCTGTGTATAATGTAAATAACTTGGTTGTACTTGCCGGTACAAAATAGTGTTTGGAGTTGATGTCTATAAGCGTATCATGCGTAGCAGGTTCATAGAGCATAAAACCATAAAAATAAGGTTGTCCGGGTTGTATTACCGTATCTTTTGAACTGTTTTTAGAAACAGAACAAGCCGTTATCAACCACATAATGGTGAGAATCAAAGCTGTTTTTATAGTAACTGTCTTTAGCATTGGAGCGAAAATAATCAATTTTCAAAATCATCATCAGAAAAACCTATTAAATAAACCTGACGTTGCGCTCTGGTCAGCGCCGTATAAAGCCAACGCAGATAGTTCTTATTTTGTCCTTCGGGCAAATAAGGTTTTTCTATAAAAACATTTGCCCACTGCCCTCCTTGGGATTTATGACATGTAACGGCGTAGGTATGCTTGACTTGCAGAGCATTAAAAAAGGGGCTACTAATCACTTTTTCACGAATCAATTGTTTGTTGTTCAGATCAGCATAATCCAGACTTATTTCCCTGTAGAGCATTTGCAAATCTTCATAAGGCAAGTGAGCTGCCTCTACATCCAATGTATTTAAAATTATTTTGGCTTCAAAAGCCGGTAAGTCAGGATAATCTATCAATCTCAGGGTAGCATCTGCAAACTTAAAACCATACAATTCCACATGGTTAAAGACATTAATCACTTCTGCCATATCACCATTGGCAATAAAACCCGCTTCTGAATTTTTATCCAGCCAAAAGTAGTTGTTCTTGACCACCATGATATAGTCACCACTGACCAAATCACTGTCTAAATCCAACAATTGCTGTCTGATTTGCCGGTTGTAAAGATTTGCCCGTTTATTAGATCTTACAATGAACAATGTATCTTCCACACTGTGATTGTAATAAGACTGCTGGAGCGCATCTTCAATCTCGTAACCATCTGCCGGTCTGATAACATCATGGGATAATGTAAATTTAAAATCCTCAGTGTTGTCCTGTGCAATAAGGGTTCTCAATCGGGTGGCATTCATCAAAATCGCCGATTGACGGGTTTGCCGCACGACTTCTTTTAAGGTAACCCCTACAACCTGTTTGTTAAAATGGGATTGCAAATAATAGTCGTCCAATGCCGGACTGTTCTCAGCCTTTACGGGTGGTAACTGTGCCGTATCACCTATAAGTATAAGACGGCAGTTAGTACCCTGATACACATAATCTATCAAATCTTCAAGTAAGGATTGTCGTGATGACCATGAAACAACCTCTGTATGATGTGACAACATCGAGCTTTCATCGACAAAAAACAGGGTGTTTGTGTGCGTATTTTTCTTTAACAAAAATGACCAACCGCCGGGTTGGGTATTGACATGATAAATCTTTTTATGAATGGTTGAGGCCGGAAAACCGGAGTAGTTGGACAAGACTTTAGTAGCACGTCCGGTTGGTGCGAGGAGTTTAAATTTGCGCCCCCACCTATGAAGCTTATTGATGATATGACTAATACCCGATGTTTTTCCGGTTCCTGCATAACCTTTAAGGACAAAGATAGAATCATTTGTCGGGGATAACATAAACGCAGCAAAGACGTCAAACAACTCCAATTGATCCTGTGTGGGCGGATAAGGAAATTGATCTTTAAAATAATTGTACAGTTGTTCTTGCTTGGTATTTGTTGTCATATCTCATTGCAAATAAAATCATTTATTTAGTCTCTGCAAGAAAACACAGTATAAATACGTTGATAAAATCCGACATTGTCACCCGTCACTATAGTTTACAGGTCTTCAAAGCCATATGCACTGAATAAATACTCCTCCTACCAATAAAATAGGAGAAGTTTAAATTTCTTCTGAATCAAATTATAATAAAATCTAAAACTTGTTAATATTTTTTTTAAATTTGCCCTACAGCATTAAACGCTTTCAGATTTTTTACTTTCAGGAAAAAATTTGAAATAAGTTTAAGCTAAGTTCTAACTGAAATACAAGCGATTGATTGTTTCCGGTATATACAACCGGGATTATTGATTGACCAATTTCAATATTTAAGTTTCAATTAAATTACTCAAAATGAATTTTTTACTTATCATCCTTGGTATTATCGCATTAATTGTGGTTTTTTATTTTATTGCTAAATTTATTGTGAATTATATCCCCAGACAATTTCATTGGGTTATTTCACTTCTGTTGTTATTTGTGTCCATTTTCTTAGGCTACAAAATTTACGACAGCATTATTGGTGATATTAAGTTTGACAAAGAAAAAAAGGTACGCTATCAAAAAGCCATTGACCGATTGAAATTGATAAGAGAAGCAGAAGTTATGTACAGATCTGCAAAAGAAGATTATACAAAGTCTTTTGACACATTGATTATGTTTATCGAACACGATAGTATGCCTATTTTGAGAACATTCGAAAGAACTAAAACGGTCGTAGAACGTGGTGTTTCTGTAGTCAAAGAATACAAAGAAGTGAAAGTCATTGGTTATACCAGAGTCTTGGATGCTTTCAAGGGTAAAGACTATAAAAACATGAAATATATACCCGGAACAAAGAAAACATTTGAATTGAATACAGATTATGTAGAAAAAGGGGTCAACAAATATAAAGCACCCGTTTTTGAAGTCAAAGTCAATAAAAAAGACATACTTGAAGGTATGGACAAAGAACTGATCAAAAGAGAAATATCTATCGTAGGTGTCGATGAAATCAATGGTGAATACATTACTGTAGGTACCCTCAATGATGTTAAGGATACCGGAAACTGGCCACCGTCTTATGATAAATTATCAACTGAAGACGAAAAGTAGGATTTCGTCAACAACAGATTTTAAAACTTGTGAATTATCCGTCCTTTTGGGGATGGATAATTTATCTTATACGGTATATGACCGCCAACAAATAGACGTTTTATACCTCAATGCTCTCAGTTATAAGTTTAGTCCCCAGCCCAATACACTGATAAAACGTTTAGAAGATCTCTTTAACAAAGAAACAGAATTAAACAAACCGTACAGCCGGGTTAATGTCATCTATCAAAATCATTGGAGTACTTTAGTCCCTAATGATTTATACAACGCTGACTTAAAAAAAGATTACCTTAAGTATTCCCTGAAAGTGTATGAGGATGATGCCATAGACATAGATGTACTACCGGAAATGTATGCCAAAAATATTTATTTATATCCCCGCTTGGTCGATGATTTTTTTAATGAAAAATTTACCGGAAAAGTTCAAAGAAAACACCATGCGTCTGTACTTATCAATGCCTTGATGCGGTACTTTTCTACAACCGATAAAAGTTATCTATTCATCAATGTGTATCAACATACAATACAGATAATACATCTCAAATCCGGACGGTTACAGTTTTACAATTCATTTTTATACGACACCAAAGAGGATTTTATGTATTACGTTCTCTTTGTGATGGAGCAACTGGGATTGGATCCTGACCGCCAACCGGTAACGTTCCTGGGACAAATCACAACAGATGATGACGTATATAAAATAGCCTATCAATACATTCGTCATCTCAACTTTTTCAGCATTGACAATTTCAATATTTCAGATGCTTTTTATACTGACAACCCACAGATTCAAAAACACTTTTATTTTGAATTGTTAAACCAATTGTAATGCGTATCATCTCCGGTAAATACAGAGGCAAGCGCTTGACTGCCCCTAAGAACTTCCCTACCCGTCCTACAACTGACATGCACAAAGAGGCATTGTTTAATGTCTTACAGAATTATTACAATTTTGATACCATCCGGGTATTGGATTTATTTGCCGGTATAGGTAATATTACATTTGAATTTGCTTCCAGAGGCACTGAAGATTTGACGGCAGTGGACAGACATGAAGGTTGTGCTAAATTTTTAACCAAGACTGCTACAGAGCTTTCTTTTGATATTCATGTAATCCAAGCCGATGTAAACTCTTTTCTAAAAACTCAAACCCAACCTTACGACCTTATCATAGCTGACCCACCCTATGATTTTACTAAAGAAAACTACGAAGCAATACACGCTTTAATCCTTTCTCAAAACTTATTGACACCTGAAGGTATGCTGGTCATTGAACACGACAAGCGATTAGACCTGAAAGAGCTGGAATTGTTTAGCTTTGAAAAAACCTATGGTGGCACCCGGTTTAGCTTTTTTGAGCCTTGATAGATATCTTAAATATCTATAAACCATACGCAAAAAAAAGGCACACCATTATGATGATGTGCCTTGCCTGATTAATTGAAATTAACCTAAGACTAATATTGGTTAATTAACCCTTTTGATCTTTGTTTTTCAGATCCTTTGGATTTTTTGATTTTTCATCCTTTGAAACATCAACTTTTCCGGCTTCCCGGTCTTTTGCTTGAGCATTGTCATCCTCTGTAACATCAACATCTTCCACTTCTTCGCCTTTTAAATAGTTAGGCAATTGCATACCTGCCATATTAAACATTTCTTGAAGTGGTGGAACGGCTTTATACATACCTGAAATAAAGTTGGAAGTTGAAGTTTTACCGTTACTATTACTGCCATTTTCCCAAACAGTGACCTTATCAATTTTGATGTTTTTAATGGCTTCCGCTTGGGTTTTGACCAATTCGGGTAGTTTATCGGCAACTAGTAGTAGTACAGCATCTTTAGCATTATTGTCTGCTGCTGCCACAATTCTGTCTAAACCTTCAGCTTGCTTAGTTAAAATCTCAAATATACCTTTCGCTTCGGCTTCTTTTTTCATAAAGATCGCATCGGCTTGTCCTTTAGCGATACGTCTGATTTGTTCAGCTTCTGCCTCTGCATCAATTTCTATTTTTTGTTTATCAATTTGTGCAGGAACTACGATATCAGCCATTTGTTCAGCTTCTTTACGTTTTGCTCTGGCAAGCTCAGCTATTTTTTCAGCAGCATAGGCTTCTTCTAAGGCCTTTGCTGATTGAACTTTTTCAGCTGATAAAGCACGCTTATTGGCTTCGGCTTGTTTTTCACGGCGCAGAGCATCTGATTCTGCGATTTCAATTTTAGAGATATTTTCACCTTCTATAGCTTTGGCATTGGCATCAGCTGTTTTAATTCTCTCTTCTCTTTGGGCATTGGCCTCCCCGATTTTTGCTTTTGCTCTGGCATCGGCTGTTTCCACTCTTTGCTTTTGTTCGGCATCAGCTTCCCCAATCATTGCTGTCGCGTTTTTATCAGCGACTTGTACCCTTTCTTTTTGGTTTGCATCGGCTTCCCCGATTTTAGCCACAGCCAGTGCTTCTGCTACCTGTATTCTTTGATCCTGAACAGCTTGTGCTTCTCCGATAGCCCCATCTCTGTCTTTTTGGGCTACAGATATTTTGGCATCATTGATCGCTTTAGCTGCAGCTTCTTTACCCAAGGCTTCTATATAGCCGGATTCATCGTGAATATCGGTAATGTTTACGTTGATTAACTTTAAACCGACTTTTTTAAGTTCGGCTTCAACACTGTGGGTAATATGCGATAAAAATTTATCTCTGTCTGAGTTGATCTCTTCAATATCCATAGAGGCAACAACCAAACGCAATTGCCCGAAGATGATTTCCTGTGCTAAACTTTGAACGGCGTCAAGACTGAGACCAAGCAGACGTTCAGCAGCATTTTGCATCACTGAAGGTTCCGTTGAAATACCTATGGTAAAACGAGACGGAACGTTGACACGTATGTTTTGTTTACTCAAAGCATTGGTCAGATTAACCTCAATAGACATTGGTGTTAAATCCAGAAAAGCATAATCCTGAATGATTGGCCATATAAAAGCGGCTCCACCGTGAATGGTTTTGGCTGATCTCTCACCTCCGGTTTTTCCGTAAACGACTAAGATTTGATCTGAAGGACATCTTTTATACCTTCTCAGCATTGAAAAGATAAAGACAAATAGAATAAAGACAACAGCTATTATGGTGTATACGCCAAATGCTATTGGTGATTGTAAAGGAATAAGTAACATATTAATCATTGTTTATTTTGAGTATTTATCAACTAATAAAATTTCACTATTTATAATATCCAAAACTTTCACTACCGAACCGGTAGGCAAGTCTTCATCATTATCAGTTAAGGCTTCCAATTCTCTTAAACTCCCTTGTACATTGACCTGTACTTTTCCCATTTTACTACGATTGGCGCCTATGGGTAAGTAAACTTCCCCAACTTTACCGATGGCATTGGTCATTTTTAAAGTCCCTGATTCAGCTAATTTATTGATCCAAAAGAATAATGCAGTGGTTATAACCATCATCAGTAAACCTGCAATGGTTGATATCAAAACAGTTAACCCATTGGACATACCGTTTTGTAAGCAAGTTAATCCGGTCCAACCGAAAATGGTAAAAAATGCTACAAAGTTTTTGAAGGTGAAAAACTGGAAACCGACACCACCATCATCAGTATCAAAATCACCTGCATCAGCTTCCATATCAGTATCAGCATCACCTCCTAAAAATGTAAGAATCAATACAAAAATAAATATAACAGAACCTACCAGAGCAACAATCCAATAAGCTTGTTCAATTGACGTTTTGCCATCTAAAAAATCAAACATGGTTTTCATAGTTTAATAACGGCCGCAAATTTAGAAAAAAATAACATAAATAGTTGCTTTTTTACATTAGTCCGATAAAAAAACTAAGTTGGATGTATCATATCATTTATATACAATTCTGTTTTTTGGAACGCTTCTTATAACACGGTTCTTTTTTATTAAACAAACAATAAGGATAACGAACATCCACTGAATCTGTTAATTGATAGTGTTTGATACTATCTAATTTTCCCGTCTTATTATAATATTTCCATGCACCGTATTTATAATTGTTTTTGACCTGCCCTTCCTCCCGTAATTTATTGATTTTATAGTAATAATCCTTCCAATAACCGTTTCCACCTTTAAACCTTGTTTTATATAAAACACTATCTCTTAAATTTTTAACGATATAATCCCCTGAGATATTTCCTTTTTTATAGGTATAAGTTTTAACTGTGTCATTAACACAAGCTTTTGCATAGTATACACTTTGTGGATAGCCATTGATGATTAATGTTTTTTCACTACGTAAATGTATATTTTTAGTATCAAAATTAATTATTTCAGTTTTTTTTAGAGGAAAACTACGAGCATAAACAAACTTTTTTCCAATAGAATCATATTCAAATTCTCGTTCTAAAATTTGACTTCTCAATCCAACACGATAATATTTTTTAAAAGTCTTCATCGTCATATCACCTGAATAATCACCTAACATTATTATTTTATAAGGTTCTTCTATTGTTTGGATTTTACAGCTTGCAACCATTAAAGCCAATATACTAATAATAATACTTGTGTATTTCATCTACTCCACATTTATTTGCAGTTTTGTTTTTGGAACGCTTCTTATAACACGGTTCTTTTTTATTAAACAAACAATACGGAAAACGAACATCCACTGAATCTGTTAATTGATAGTGTTTGATACTATCCAATTTTCCCGTCTTATTATAATATTTCCATGCACCGTATTTATAATTATTTTTGACCTGTCCTTCCTCCCGTAATTTATTGATTTTATAGTAATAATCCTTCCAATAACCATTTCCACCTTTAAACCTTGTTTTATATAAAACACTATCTTTTAAATTTTTAATTATATAGTCCCCGGAAATATGACCTTTTTTATAGTTGTAGTTTTTAATTATACTAACTTCTCTTTTTTTCTCATAAGAACTAACTTCATAACAGCCGATTGGTCTACCTTCAAATAATTCTACACTTTCATAACAAGATTTACAATATTGATAAGGTTTAGATAATGCAAATGTTTCAAAATACTCTTCAGGTCTAAAAATGGCTCTACCATCTTCTAGCTCAGACACATATGATTTTTCAATTATCTGTTGTTTATTATTGATGTATTTATCTCTTATAAAGCTTGGAATATTACTATCCTTAATTAAGTAAGGTGGAGGAGTGTTTTTGAATGTTTGTTGCGTTTTACAGCTAACTCCCAGTAAAACCAATAAACTAATAATAATACTTGTATATTTCATCTATCCCCACATTTATATGCATCTTTCCTTTTGGAACGCTTCTTATAACACGGTTCTTTTTTATTAAAAAAACAATACGGAAAACGAACATCCACTGAATCTGTTAATTGATAGTTTCTGATACTATCCAATTTTCCCGTCTTGTTAAAATATTTCCATGCACCGTATTTATAATTGTTTTTGACCTGACCTTCCTCCCGTAATTTATTGATTTTATAGTAATAATCCTTCCAATAACCATTTCCACGTTTAAAACTTGTTTTATATAAAATACTATCTTTTAAATTTTTAACGATATAATACCCTGAGATATTTCCTTTTTTATAGGTATAAGTTTTAACTGTGTCATTAACACCAGCTTTTGCATAGTATACACTTTGTGGATAGCCATTTTTGATTAAAACTCTTTCATATAAATAACCTGATTTTTTACTGGTAAAATTGGATATTGTTGTATTATTTAAAGGGGTACCATTAGTATGATAAAAATTATTACTAATTGAATCGCGTTCTAAATTTCGTTTTAAAACTTGATTTTTTAAACCGATAAAATAATACTTTTTGAAAGCTTCTATGGAAGTACCATAGGGATTATAAGAATCACTCAATTTAATTGGTTGCGGAGGTGGAATAAACTTTTGAGTTTTACAACTAACTCCTACTAAAACCAATATACTAATGATAATACTTTTGTACTTCATCTTGCATTATATTTATTTGATATTTAAAAAAACATATTCGTCTAGATATATCATAATCCATAAAATTAGAGGTTTTATATTTTTCAAAAAGAATTTTTTTCCTTCTAGAGATCTCCTGATAACCACTAATTAAATTATTTAGTATTTTTAGTCTCTCTTTAAAGTATTTAACATATACTTGATATTGACTCAAATGTTCAATAGTTCCTATTTTATTTATAATCTCTGTCTTTTCTTCTTCACATTCAACAATTAATATATTCATGTCACTAAAATCTTCATCGTAAAACGAATGAAGAAGTCCAAGAGTATGGGCAATCTCGTGGGCATATGTAGATAATGTACTTAACCGGTCTTTATATATTATACAATGTTTATTATTTAAAGGCGACAAAAAAGAAACCCCACCAGCATCCTCTGTTAATAAAGACGTTAAGTACAGAATGATATTTTTTTCTTTGACTACCCTTGGCCATTTTAACTTAAATTGGTGATGAAAAAAATTCAATATTTTTCCCGAATCAAATTTCAATGTTGTTTCATTTAACATCATATCTTTAAAAACATCATAATAGCACTCACCATCATACCAACCTTTTTCTGTTCTAGGATTTTTTCCTTCATTCGCAACATCTAAACTTCTTTTCCTAAAAGGCCAGTCATAAGGCTTTCCGTCTTTATCATATTGAAACTTTACTTGTATTAATGCTTGGTTTAAACTCCTTGTATTCAGATAATCTTCAATGGCTTGCAAACCTCCTGTCTTTTGTACTTCAGCTTCAATTACACTTTCATTACAAGTCTCTAAATCAGCAACATAGGCTTTAACTACAGGTATATTAATTGTTAAATCATTATAATGAGAATTTTTTGATATATTGAGTTTAGCAACAATACCACCTCTAGAATCTTTAACCTCAATATAACTTTCTTCTATTGGCCCCTTACATTTTATTTCAATTGGCACACCGTTTAAAGCTTCATCAAACTTAACTTCAGAAGGTTCAACAGTGATATTGGGATCACTGGGTGTAAACGTAAATTTTTCATCAGTATCAATATTATCCCAATCAATATATTCAGAATTTATTAGTGCAAAGAGTTTCACAGGTTTACCAATTATTTCTTTATGATTGGGAAACATTGTTACCCAAGGGGTATAATAATCACCATAAGGTTCGTCTTCATCACTTTTAATATCCATTTTAAAAGGGGTATAAATTTTCTTTAAATCTTCAAGACCTTCAACACATAAATTATCTTTTGTCCATTTCTTTCTCAACCAATCAAAACCAAATTCTCCTTGATAATCATAGTTCAAAATAAATTCCACCACGTATTTGGGTGGTATTTTCACATCCAACTTAACAGTTTCTTCATAGTTAATACTAGGAACTTTTAAAGTAAATTTTGATGTAGCCATAATTATTCTTTTTCCTGTTCTGTTACTTTTAGATTGAATTTTTCATTATCAGCTTTTACCTGATAATCTTTTAAAACAACATTTTTTAATCTTTCTCCATTAAATATATAATCCACTTTTGGGTGTTCTAAATTAACTGTAATTGATTGTCCAACTAAATTTTCAGTGATAATATTCAAATAAACAATATCCTCAAGTTGAGCTTCTTCTATCCTTACACCTTCTTTATCTGTTATAAAATAATCAATTACTTTCGGAGCTTTATCATCACCCATCATGGCACCCGGAATAAGCATTGCAATGTCTTTAAATTGTTCTTGTACACTACCGGCAGTATTTATTTGTGTATGTTGGGTGACCGTTACTTTACCACCTGTACTGCACATACATTCAGAATCATCATATAAGAATTTTTTACTCCCGCCCAATGTGGTTTTTTCGGTCGTTTTAGTCCAGGGTTGTAATGCCGGCACACAAGGTAAATAACCGCCACTTGTAGGTTTTAGTTTACATTGTCCAAAGGTTTGCGGCACTTGCAAATCCATATTGGTAGCCTGTAATTTACCTTGAATTTTGACTTTTCTGTTTTGCGTTACCAGAAGCTTTGCAGGTGTAAACCCCTGATTGCATTCCAATATAGCGCCGTCTAATACATATAATCTTTTACTCATCGTCTTCTAAGTTAAAGGTTATTCTTGTTGTTTTTGAATACAATGCGCCTATGGCGAACGTGTATTCCAATTTTCCTTGCGTTACCAATCCATTGGTTGGCGTTATGTTATAGGTTCCATTATAGATAAACTCTAAATGATGTTTACTACCTGTTGTTGTAGGTAACTTACCCAGAAAAGCATTTAGTTTGGCTAAAGGGAAGTTCTCGTGTTCTGTATCTATTTCTGCATGGGCTTGTACCTCTACTTCTGTAAATGCTCTATCTTGTTTGCTAATGCGTTTATACTCTACGACCGGAATGCTGATATTACCTACGGCATTAGAGATTACTTTGTGTTCTTCTACCGGTTGCTTGGCTATAAATTCTCTAAAGAAAATATTAGAAAAGAAAAAATTATAAAAATTATCTTCCAAATAAACCCGTTGGATATGCTCATCTTGTAATTGCCAATCAAAATCATTAGCCATTGCTTCTAAGTCAGGGTATTGAGTTAACAAACTCGCTTTTATATGTTGCCATTGCTCTCTGATGGCATTGGTGTTTACAACCTTAACCAGCTTAAAATTCTTAGTCACCTTACACTCTAAAAGATCGTTTACTTTTGCCGCTTCTAAAGCAATGTTTTGTGCCTTGTTTAATTTTCTTATGACACTAAACTTTTTGTTAAGCAATAGCCTTCTTTTGTTTTGAATTTTGTAATTCAACAAGCCTTCCGGATCTTGCCCCAAATACATCAAATCAAATTCATTGGCTATAGCATTAAATACCTGTTTGCCGTCTTGTACTATAACCGTTGATATTTCGGAGGTATAATGACGTGTTACCCGCTCACCGTTGAGCTTTATTCTCTGTGTATGTAATGCTGTTTTTTGCATTAATTAACGGTTTCAAAAATCTTAACTTTTGTTTTTTCAAGCAGTACTTCATCTTCATTACTTTTCAAATATATTTTCATTTCAGAGTTGTATTTATCCACATTAAAGACCAGATCTAATTCTTTGTTTGTTGATTGTTGGTTTATCTTTTCAAATGCTTTTTTAACCTCTGATTCGTCAAAATATATTTTGCAACCAAATTGGTTTTTGTTGCTGTCTTGCCAGTATAGTTTAGCGTACTTTGGTAATGCTAATGCGTTATATTGTTTTAATTCCGGATTACTGCCTACAGTATATATATTTTCCCCATTGACATAATCAATTAATACACTGGTAAAGTCCCGTTCTGTAATTTGCTTAAACACAGGTTTCCAATGATATCTTTTCCTGTATTCTGTCCATCTACCATAGGTGATGCCTTCTCTTTTTAAGTATTCTTTTGCTTTATCATCTAAACTATTTATTCTGTCTTTGACATATTTATCCCTGTCTTGTATTCCTGAAGGGTTAAACTCTTCCATAGACATATCAGTTTTCTCAGCTTTAAAATGAGTAATTTCAACCGTTTTTCCGGCACCAAGCAACCAAACAGCAACTACACCTCCCGGTGCCATACCACAAACAATTCTTGAATATGTTTCTTGTTTGCCCAACCTGTTAATAAAGCCTTTTTCAAATAGTTCCAACATTTTTTCTTTAGGTAACTCAAAACTTCCTTTATAAAATTGATTTTCTGCAAATGATATCCAAATGATATCCAGATGATTGGGTACGAGTTTGAAATCCTCTCCTACTAAATAGGTAGATCCTATTTTTCCCCAACCATTTTTCACTGTTCTCCCCCCGCTGGGTATAAAAGCTACAATCTCACCATCTAAACTAAAACTACCATAGTTTACCTCTACCGGATAAGGTTTAGGGGCACATTCTGTTGGCAGCCAGTCAAATTTTTTTGTTTTTTTTGTTAAATTCATTTCGCCGGATATTTGATTTTTACAGTTTAATACAACTAAACCCAATATAACTATCAATATTATTTTCTTTGACATTGTATTAACCATTTTGAATTATTCTTTTGCGTTCCCCATCCACCCTATTGGGTTTCATCGCAGGAATCACTCCTGCAACTCTATTATTATAATGTGCAGAAAAATGAAAATATTCATTTCTCAAATGTTTTAACATTGTTTTGTCGTCAGGAGTATTAAACGTTATAGGTCCTTTGTTTCCCTTAATATACGCGTCTATTCTAGCTTTAACATCAGTGAGCTTGACTTTTTTTCCTTTTTCATTCACTATATTATACTTATTGGTTATTTGAGAAAAATCATATCTAACCTTTTTTTCTTGTGAATATTCAACCATAACGTGCAATGGAATATGGCTGTATTTATTGGAAAGCTGTTTTCTCTTTCCTACAAGTGTTCCCCAAAATTCATCAACTGTAATCTCACCCGGTAAATACCAACCCTGCTCTATTAATTTTAGCCGTTGTTCTTCTAAAGCTCTTAGGGTGTAAACAGTATAGTCTAAAGTAACTTCCTCATCCGTTTTATCAGTATATCCACCGCCAATATCAGAATGGACACCCGGCAGGAACTTTTCTTTTCCCTTTCCGGCACTGGCTATATTCGTTAATCTAAAATTTGCTCTGTGCTCATCTGCAGCGGCTAACTGAAATGTAAATCCTGCTTTAGAAACAGCATCTAAATGCAATTGCTTTGTATCATTAAAATGTACTAAACCAAAGGAGGCAACCGTATCATATAAACCTGCAAACCTAACCACTGTTTTTAATCTAGTGGTTATACCTTTTCCCGCTAATTCCTCACCTAAAACTCCTCCATCTTCTTTATAGGTGTCACCGAGATATTGATAAATTGTTCCATCATAAACTTCTTTTGGGTCTCCTTTTTTTTGATTGATTTCATATATAAAATTCCTTGCTGCCGCAGCACCTCTACTAAAGCCATAAACATCTATCTGCAATCTGTTAATTTTTTTTACAAGATGTTCTTCTAACAACTTAGCTATTCTAACACAAGCCTTTTTGACTTTCCCTTTTACACCGGTTATTCCTTTTCCTGTACCTGCACCCCAACCACTATCATCTTCCAGATCTTCAGTTCCAATACCTTCAACATAAAGAGAAAACTGAATATTTCCTTCTTCTTCAAATTTTTCATAAGCCGGTTCCATACGTGAAACATTGGAAAAATCATTGTCATAACTACCGGATTTCTTGAATGTGTACCATGTATCATAGGTGTTTGCCAGCTTTTTATTGTAACTTCTACCGGCTTGTTTTTTCTCATACTCTAACCTTGCTTGGGTATTTCGTCGGTTGTTGAGTGTCCCATCAAAAAAAACGCCTACAGTTACATTGACAATGTCATCTCCCTCTAATTCATTGTATTCAGCATCACCCACATGAACCGGTGCAGTTTGCACATTAATACCACTTAAAACACTTTGGGTTTGTTCAGTTTGGTTACAAGATGAATTGGCTGTTAATTCCATATTATGATCCTTATTTAATTAGATATCTCATATACTTTTACAAGGGCTTTTTTTATGGCGATTTTACGATCTTCTTTTTGTAAAGTACTAGAAAGAATATTATGGTATTTATCTATTACGACAGATAGTTTGATATCCTGTTCTCCTGAAACTTTACTAAGAATGTTAAATGCTTCTTTTATTTCTTCGAAATCAAAAAACACTTTTGCGCCATAAAGGTTATCCTTGTCGTCTTTCCATTCTAACTTTACAGAACCGGGCAGTGATTTTTCAGTTGTTTTTAAGATATCATTATCCGGTACAGTATAAATACTTTCACCATTGACAAAACTCATATAAACCTCTGTCAACTCGCTTTCACTTTTTAGATCTACTGAGACTGCCCATTGGTATTTTTTCCTGTATTCATTCCACAACCCAAAAGGAATATCATCGGCATTCATCCCGGCTTTTTCTTCATCACTAAAATCTTCTTCTAAAACAGATTTGATAAATGCATTCAAACTCATGGTTGCCGAAGGAGCAAATTCTTGTATGCTAATGTTTGCTTCAACGGCTTTAAATGTATCTATCTCTGTCGTCCAACCATTACCCACAACCCATACAGAAACTAAACCACCGGGTGCCATACCCACATTAATTTCACCATATGTTTCTTCTTTTCCTAAACGATTAATATACCCGTCTTTGAATAATTGATGTATTTTTTCTGACGGTAAGTCGAATGTCCCTTTATAGAATTTTGCCTCTAAATACGACAACCAGACTATTTCTAATTTTTCCGGAATATTCTTCAAGCTTTCTCCTATAATATGAGTTGGCCCGGAAACTCCCCACCCTTCGTTTAAAGTGTGTCCGGCAGGAATATTTATATATTCTTCATGGGCATCAATAAATCTTCCTCTGTGTATTTCTACAGGAAAATTTTTAGGCGCACTGGCAGAAGGTATCCATTCGTATTTTAGGGTTTTATTCATTGTATTGAGTTGTGTTGTTTTACTTTGACAAAAAACAAGACTAAAACTTGTTAGTAACACTACAAGGTAAATGAATTGTTGTTTACGGTTACTCACCATACTCAATACTTTCTGCACTGGCAATACTAATCTTACCGCCGGCATTAGTTTTAATTTCCCCACTAGCATCTGTAGCTATTTCTTGTGCTTCTTGCTTGTATTCACTACTGATGACTTTTATAACTTCTCCTACCTGCTTATCTTCATTTTTAGCCGTAATCAAAGAATCACCGGAGACATTCTCAGACTTATTCCTTCCTACAGAAATATCTAAATCTTCTTCTACGTTTATCTGCATATTCTTAGCATTCAATGTCATGTTTTCACCGGCTGTTATGGTAATGTCATTACTATCGGTATTGATTATAATTAGATTTCTATTTTTATCTATTATGGTAATACTTTCAGCCCCATCAGCATCATTTAATTCAATCATATGTCCACTCCGTGTTTTGATCGCTTTAATATCATTTTTATCGGTCTGGAATGCTCCGGCTTTACCGGTACCATTGTATAAGGCACCCATGACATAAGGATGTTCGGCATTGCCCTCTTCAAAACCGACCAAGACCTCCTCGCCTATCTCCGGTATAAAATGAAAACCTTTATCGCCACCGGCATGTGGCGTGACTATACGTATCCAGGGTGTCATCTCACTTTGAATTTTTTGCCAGTGAAACTGTACTTTGACCCGGCCAAAACCTTCCGGATCAGCATTTTCTTTGACAATCGCCGTTTGAGGTTCACTTTTGGGAAAACTATTGATATCGGTCAACGGGTATGTATTGTCTTCTGCAGTAACCCCTTCAAAATGATTTTCATAATCCCCTATATCATTGTTAGTATGGGAGACTTGGACAATACGATAGTTAACGCCTTCCACATTGACTATACTGCCCAATTTAACACCGGGATTTTCAGAGGTACCGGTAATTTTCACCTGATTGACAGCAATAGCTTTACGTTGTTTTTCTACCTGTTTATCCAGACGGTTTTGTACCTGAGCATCATTAAAAGTAGCATGCAGAAGTTGTGTTTCTTTAGTAAATATCTGATCAGACTTATCCGACACAAAACCATTAAAACCATTTAAGCCAACAGCTACTTCAGCTGTGGATTTTTCCTGAACCTGATCAGTCAGATAATCATTACTAAAAACTTTATATTTCTGTGACTGCGGCATCAAACTCAACTGGTATTCTTTTAAATCTATACCATAGGTCAATACTACTTCTTCACTATCCGGTCTGCCAAAAATCAATTTGACGCCATCGTAATAAAACCATTCACCGTATTGAGCGGCTAAACGTGTGGCATAAGCATAAGAACTCTCATGGTGCTGCACCGAGTAATCTAAAGTAATATCATCCTGAGGTCGTATATCCACGCTCAATTGAGAAGTATTATAGCCCTGAAAGGTTTTGCCAATAATACCTGACAAGGACATTTCATTATGAGACCTGTAGTGGCATCCGTCATCAGCCAGAAAAGACGGACTTTGAGCGGTGATTACTATTTCATCACCATTACTCGCCTCATGCCCTTTGATGGTTTTGATTTGAGTGACAACCCCTTTGAATTGAAGTGCTTTATAACTTCCAAACCCTTCCATAGATTGAATTTCAAGCGTTATGGTCTCCCCGAGAAATTTTTTGCTCTGCTCCCCGAGGGCTGTAGACAAATCTTCCAAAGCATCCATACGACACACGATTTGCAACAAATGATGTGCCCCTATTTGCTGGTGTAGTAAGATACTTTTAAATGTAACTAACTGCGTTCCACCTATAAATAAATCTGTAGTAGTTTGTAGTGCCATAGTATGTGTTTGAGTTTTATAACTGCACCATCATCAACTGATATAAGTATTGTAGCCGGATGGTAAAACGTATATATTTAATAATCTTATTTAAAATCGGAATTGGTTGAAAAACTATTTATAAACATCATCAAAAGTTTTTTGACCTGTTTAATCTGACATCTTAAAATTATAGCTTATCAGCCCAATTATTGACAAACGTCGTGTCTTTAACCGTGACTTCTTTAGCTGAAATGACTATTCTCGTTTTCAAAGGATTGTCATTGACCGCATCAAAATCCTCATCGTAATTTAAACAATAGGCCTCTTTGAACTTAATGGTTTTCAAACTGGCCATATTGTCTCTTTTGTAAAAAATAATCTCACCGTCTTTGGTCATATTGGGTGAAATCATCCACTCTAAAAAATCAGTTTTATTAGTGGATTCTATGACTACGGTAATCTGTCCGCCTTTAGGTCTTTGCGAGGGTTTACCGGTGCTATCCGCACCTTGTTGAAAGGAAAAGGAACATGACAATACATTCATCGTATCGTCTTCTATAATCATTTGTGATAAAAAAGACATAACACTTTTCGTTTAAGTTTGGTATTAAAAAAAAGGGAGTATATAGACATACTCCCTTCATTATTTAATATGTTAAGATGGGAAATATTAGACCCACTCATTGACATGCTCGCCATTACCCATAGCGATTACTCTTGCAGAAATAACAAAAGACTCTGACATTGGGTTTTTATTGCTAGCATCAAAGTTTTCATGATATTTTACCATGTAACCTTCAGTGAATTTCAATTCTTTAGCGGTAGCTTCAGTATCTCTTTTTAAGAATACAATAGAACCG
>PDWI01002631.1_pt1 | contig 27212 bp, 19 predicted proteins | sample 1430891 | NCBI WGS metagenome assembly PDWI01 (sample SAMN01162508, study PRJNA174530) | Oral metagenome, whole genome shotgun sequencing project. | biome: Marine environment; feature: Marine mammal; material: Swab sample of the gingival sulcus; isolation source: swab sample of gingival sulcus... | reverse complement strand
AATAACTGTTAAAAAAATAACGTATGTCATTCAAAAAAGTTATATATGTTATTTGAAAAAGTAATATATATCATTTTGAAATTTAATATATGTTATTTTTTTGACTTACATGTGTGGGTTGTAACTTGCTTGTAGTGAGATGATTAACATGTCTCTTTTCTTGCTCGTTTCGACGCTTCGACAAGCTCAACAACCGAAAAGTGCTACCGTGCAAAGCTCGCCCCACCCCGCCACTGCGTGGCACCCCTCCCACGGAGGGGAATTATCGGCATTTATCTAAGGGCAATTCTACAAAAACGATTTGCCGTGCAAAGGTCTACCACGGAGGGGTATTAAAAGAGTTGATTCTCAATGGGATTTGTCATATATACTAAATCTATTTTATAAAGTTTTGATGCACTTGCCCTGCTGGAGAAAGGGCTAAAGGAGACGTGTGTAAAAGAATGCTTATCTTTGCTATAATTAGAGCTTTGTAAGGATTTGTATGATTAAATTTTCATTATTTTTAGCAAGACGACTTGCTCAAGATAAATACACAAAGAATATAGGACGACAACAGTCGCCCCTGCTTCGCCTAAGTCTTATTGCAGTAGCTCTAAGCCTTGGACTGATGCTCCTATCGACAGCAATAATAGTTGGTTTTAAGCAAAAGGTTGCTGACTTTGCCTATAGCCAAACAGGGCATATTAGCCTCTACTCTTGGGGCGACTCTTGGCTAAAAAATAGAGCTTACGTAGAGCTATCTCCTGAATTTATCAAAGCTGTAAGAGAACAGAATAAGGTTCAAGCCGTTTATCCCCTCGTAACAGAGATGGCAATGCTCAAGACAAAAGAAGACTTCATGGGCTTGCAACTTTATGGCGTAGAGGAAGACTTTAATTACCCTTACTTTACCGATAATATAAAGGAAGGTTATCTGCCACATTTCTCGGCAAAGGATAGTGTCGCAAAGCCCATCGTCCTACCTGAGCATATTGCTAAGGCAATGCAGTACCATTTAGGGGACAATCTAAAGCTTTACTTCATGGGACAAAATATTCAGTTGAGGACTTATACCCTTGTCGGTACTTATGAATCAGCAGGTTTGGACCAGATGCCAGCCCTCTGCTCTGTTTCCTCACTTCGTCGCCTTAATAAGATTGGTAGCAGGCAATACAGCCGTCTGATGATTATGCTTGATGAAGGAGATGATGCTCGTCAAGAGGCAGATAATCTCATCAAAAGCCTTGAAGATAGAAGTGAGCTGATAGGAAATAGTCGTTTAGCTATCAATACAGGAAGAGAGCTACTACCAGACTTATTCAACTGGTTAGCTCTCTTAGACTCTAATATTTATCTTATATTAGTTCTTATGTTACTTGTTAGTGCCTTCTCTATGATAACTGGTTTGATTATCATTGTTTTGGATAAACGTCAGCAAATTGGCATACTCAAGGCAATGGGTATTAGTAGTATGAAGATACGCCTTAGCTTTACCTTCCTTGCTTCAAAGCTGATGCTTCGTGGCGTGCTATGGGCTAATGTCTTAGCTGGAGCGTTTTGCCTAATTCAAGGCTACTTCAAGCCACTTAGCTTAGATCCTAAAAACTATTATATGGACGCTGTGCCAGTAGCTTTTAAGTTGGAGTACTGGATTGGGCTTAACCTTGGGACGATTGCTTTGATAAGTCTGCTGATGCTTGCGACAACAACAATCATTGCTGGTATTAAGCCTGCTGAAATAATGCGAGAGGAGTGATGAGGAGAAAAGTCTTATTTGCGATTTTAAGCTTATTCCTGCTGCTGCCCTTAGCTAAGTTGATGGCACAAGAGCAGAAAGTGGTAGAGCTAAGCGGTTATGTCTTGGACAGAGAGCGTAAACCAATCCCTATGGCTACTGTGCATGTTAAGGGGACAGCTATTGCAACGATTTGTTCGCTCAAGGGCTATTATAGCCTTAAGCTAAAGCCTACTCAGGATAAAGTCGTGATTGTCTATTCTATGCTTGGCTACAAAAAGGCAGAAAGGCAGTTGCCCAAGCTGCTTAGCTCGAAGAAGATAAATGTAGAACTTGGCGAAGATGCTCGCATGATAGAGAGCGTTATCGTAGAGGGCAAGCAGAAGAAGGGGGAGCGAATGCAGACGCTTTCGCCAAATAAAATAAAACTTCAGACAGGACCTGCAAATAATATTGAGTCTGTCGTTAGTACACTCTCTGGCGTTGTGCAGAAGAATGAACTAAGCAATCAATATAATGTGCGAGGGGGTAACTTCGATGAAAACTTAGTCTATATAAATCGTGTAGAGATCTATCGCCCTCTGCTGGCACGTTCGGCGGAACAAGAGGGACTAAGTGCTATAAACCCTGACCTCGTCTCTCGGGTGCTTTTCTCTGCTGGGGGCTTTACTGCCGACTATGGCGATAAGCTATCTTCTGTCCTTGATATTACTTATCGCAAGCCAGAAAAAACAGAAGGAAGCATTAACCTTGGCATGCTACAGAGTAGTTTGCATTATGGCGGACAATATAAAAAGTTAAGCCACATCTCTGGTGTCCGCTTTAAGCGTATTGCTTCTCTTTTAAGTACACTCGACACGAAGGGAGCTTATGACCCCATATTTTTTGATGCACAAAGCTTTATCAACTATAGTATAAATCCAAAGCTAAAACTTAGCCTATTGGCAAATATAAGTAGCACCTCTTATCGCTTTCGTCCAATATCTCGTAAGACAAGCTTCGGCACATTGCAAAATAGCAAACAGCTAAATATATCCTTTGACGGCAAAGAGGAAGATCGTTTTAAAACTTATCTAACAGCTCTAAACTTAGACTATATTCCTAATGCTGAGAGCCGTCATCATCTTAGCCTTTCAGCATTTTCTTCTGCAGAGCGTGAAGCTTATGACATTGCAAGTGAATACCTTTTGGAAAACCCACAAGGGCAAGGTGATGATACAAAAGAACCGATATTAGGCGGGCATAATATACCACAGCTCAAAGATGAATCTTCCGCATTGGGTATAGGACGAAGCCGTAACCATGCTCGCAATAGCATGTACTATAGTGTTCTTAGCCTTCGGACTCTTTCACAACATCGTTTGGCAGAAAAGTATGCTCTTCGCTATGGCTTAGAGCTAAAGCTAAACAAGGTTGAGGAAGCAACAAGTGAGTGGACGCAACGAGACTCTCTCGGCTATACGACTCCACTAAACAAGGAGCTTTTATTAGCAAATACCCTACTTAAGGGACAACACAAATTAAATAGCCTTAGCTTAGCAGTCTTTCTTGAAGGAAAGGCTAAATTTCAAATCAATGACTGGGGACAGGTCAAGACAAACCTTGGACTTCGTGCCTCCTACTGGTCATATAATAAGGAACTTAACCTTAGTCCTCGCCTAAACATCAGCTTACTGCCAGAGCATAATAAGTCTTTGGCTTATCGTCTTGCTACAGGCGTTTATTACCAAACGCCTTTCTATAGAGAAATCTTGCAGGAGGAAGCTTATGGCCATGGGGCATATCGTACTAAACTCAATAAGCATATCAAAAGCCAAGCAGCAGCGATAGCCCTATTTGGCATTGACTATGACTTTAAATTAATAGGTCGTAGATTTAAGCTCAGTTCAGAAGTCTATGCTAAATACCTATGGCATCTAAACCCCTACAAGCAAGAGAATATTAAGCTAAAATACATGGGGCAGAACAATGGACGAGCCTATATTATTGGATTAGATACGAAGCTTTATGGAGAGTTTGTGCAAGGGCAAGACTCTTGGCTTAGCTTATCTCTTACTCAAGCAAGGCAGTCTATCGGCTCAAAAGACTTTGACCTACCTCTGATGAATGCTCCTGTACTTAGCACCTCGCTTTTCTTTCAGGACTATTTCCCTAATTACAAGCCTATACGTCTAAGCCTTAGAGCAGTCTATTCAACAGGTCTACCAATTATGCAAAATGGAACAGGCTATCAAAAGGTTGCTTTCACCTCATCGCCATACAAACGTGTAGATATCGGTATGATTTACAGAATAAGTCAGAGAGCTAATGGAGAGAGCTATAGGTGGGCAAAGGGCTTTAATATAGATCTTGCCTTAGATGTATTTAATCTCTTTGATATGCTTAATACAAGTAGCTACTACTGGGTGAGAGATGCCTATAATATAAATTACGCCGTGCCAAATTACTTGACACGGCGTAGCTGGAATCTTTCCCTAAAGTTTAGCTTCTAATTCACTATTTCATAAAGATAGAGACTATACGAAGCAAGAGGCGACGTGATGGTACAAAGCGTGTAGCCCACGCAAGGACTTTATTCTTCGCTCCTGCTACGATGTATTGTCTGCCACTCATCAAAGCCTTATAACCCATTCGTGCAACAGTCGGAGCGTCCATAGCTGTCTTAAACATATTCATTTCCTCTGCATCAGCCCTCTTGGCAAAGCCTGTCGTTGTAGGACCTGGGCAAAGTGCCGTTATCTTAAGCTTTGTATCTTTTAGTTCGTAATGTAGAGCTTCGGTAAAACTCAGAACGTAAGCCTTCGTCGCTGCATAAACAGCAAAATTTGGCAGAGACTGAAAGGCTGCTGTTGAGGCAATGTTTAGTACACCACCATAGTTTCGCTCTTTCATCTTAGGTAAGAGCATATAAGTTAATGCCGTCAATGAACGGACATTCAAGTCAATCATGCCCTTAACTGCCTCATAGTCCTCCTCAAGGAAAGGACCAACTTTCCCAAAGCCAGCATTATTAACTAAGAAGTCGATATGCAACTCTTCTTTCTTTAGATAATCTCCAATATAACTTAGGCTATCTTCTTGCGTTAGGTCTAAGGGGAGTAAATGAACATCAAGGTTAAACTTAGATTTTATATCTGTAGCTATTTCCTGAAGTCTGTCTTCGCTTCGTGCAACTAAGACCAAAGAAAAACCGTTTTTGGCGAAGATATAGGCAAGTTCTTTGCCGATACCATTAGATGCCCCTGTGATTAAAGCCGTCTTCATAGTCTTTGTTTTATAGTTCTGTAAGGATTTGATTAAGTTCTAAGCGAGCCTTTGGCGAATGCTCTGGGTTGTTAGTATCGTCTTCTGAGCGGTAGCCGATAGAGATTAAAGCAATAGATCTTAGACCTTTTTCAGATAAACTAAAGGCTTCGTCAATAGCATTGAAGTCTGCTCCCTCCATGATGAGTGAGTCGATGCCGAGGCTTGCTGCTCCGAGAACGAAGTGTCCCATGTTAAGAAAAACCTGCTTCTCTAACCAAGAATTAAAGTCTCCATGATTTCTGTGTAGGTTTGCGAAGTTATTCCTCACAAGTCCTACACGCTCCTTAGCTTCTTCATTGGGAAAACGTCCAGCCTTTTCTTCTGCCTCAAGGATCTGCTGCATATAGTCTTCACTAACTTCTGTCTTAACACAACAAACAATAGTCTGCGAAGCTTCCTTAACCTTAGACTGATTATATGCATTAAAACCATCTAAGCCTTGTAATACCTTTGCTTTTGCCTGATCAGAACCTGAAATTATAAAATGCCAAGGCTGAAGATTAACGCTTGAGGGACTAAACCTTAGTAAAGCCTTGAGTTTCTGTAAGTCCTCTGCAGAAATTTTTCGTTCTACATCAAAGGACTTCGTGGCATAACGCCAGCTGAGTAATTCCTGTAGCTTCATACTTTATTTTCTTAGGCTTGCTCTTTCTTGAGCATCTGTGCAGCGATCTCCAGTTCGTCGTACCACTCCTGTCCAAAGGCTCGGACGAGTGCATCTTTGAGGAACTGATATACGGCAATGCCATTACGTTTGCCTTTCTTTAAGGCACAGGAGCAGACAGACCACTTGTGATAGTTCACAGCTGTAAAGCTATCGTAATAACTAAGACGAATAGGATAGAGCTGACAGCTAAGGGGCTTTCGCCATGGTATCTCACCCTCGAAAAACATCTTCTCGTAGGCACATTGACAGCCTCCCATCTCGTTGTACATAGTAAAAACGCAGTCCTGACCATCAACGATAGAGGTTACTTCATCGCCTTCTTCATCGATATAGGAGACGCCTTGCTCTTGAATAACTTTCTTGGCACGAGGCGAAAGGAGATGTTCTACATTAGGTAAGTATCGCTCCAACTCCTTGGCTTCGCCTTTAAGGAGTGGAGCTCCACTATCTCCTTCTACACAACAGATACCCTTGCAACGTTCATAGTCGCAAGCAAACATCGTTTCAAAGACATCAAAACTGACAATCTTATCGCCGATCTCTACCATGCTTACTTTTGGCTTAGATCAAGCAGTTCGAAGTCTTTCTGACCCTCATTATATAGAGCAAATATTGCAGGATAACCTTCAGCTATTGCTCCAATTTTATCTTGCATGCCAATGGCTTTTGCTACACGACCTGTTGCCATTTCTACTGCCTCGACAAAGCTAACTCCTATTTGTTCTATGGCATTTATAACGGCTTCTCCCATAGAGATTGCTGAACCTGCTAAAGCTCCATCTGGATTCCTGTAATAGCCGTCGTCTCCCAAGATAGCATGTAAGCCTTCGAAAGGAATTTCTTTTATCTTACGACCTAATACCGCTGCATCTGTAATGAGGATAAGCTTTTCGCCTTTCAACTTATAAGCTAAGCGAGCAGCTCCCCAATGACAATGTCCTCCATCTAAGATAAGAGGTGTATAAACATTATCGTTTTCTAAGGCTGCACCAGCCAAAGATGGAGCACGATGAGTAAAGGAAGACATCGCATTATAAAGGTGGGTTACGATATTCACACCTTCTGCAAAACAAGCTTGAGCCAGCTCATAGCTTGTGTTTGAATGTCCCAAAGAGACTTGAATACCACTATCTTGAAGGAACTTAATTTGCTCCATTGTGAAATGCTCAGGTGCTATCGTGATAAGTTTGATTACTCCATCAGCATAAGCTACTAAGTCTTTCAAGGTTTGCATATCAGGCTTGCGGATAACCTTTTCGTTGTGAGCTCCTTTCTTTTCTTTTGCAAGGAAAGGACCTTCAAGGTGCATACCAAGTATCTCCGGATAATTCTTTTGAGCTTCTTTAAGGCTGTCAATAGCTTGATAAATCTCTTCTATTGGAGCTGTAATAAATGTAGGATAGAAATAAGCTGTTGCATACTCACGGCAAGCTGCTGTCATTTCTTCAAGAGTTGCTACTGTTGGCTTTTGGGTAAAGAGGTTGGTGTAGCCTCCATTTAGTTGGATATCAATAAAGGAAGGGCATAATTTTTGACCTTTAAGATCGATGACTTCACAGCCTTTAGCTTGAGACTGCAAAGCACCATCAAGACCTAATGCCTTGATGCTTCCATTCTCAATAAGCAACTCTGTTTCCTTAAGTTGCTTAGCTCCGCTTATGATACAAGCATTTTTAATGTAAACCATAATCTATTTTATTTTTTGTTTTATATATTCTAAGACTTCATCAGGAGAAGTTTCTTTGAGTAGCACCTCGCCCCCTCTCTTAAGAAGGTAAAATGTCGGCGTACTCTTAATGTCGTAAAGTTGTTTTTGTAGGATATCTTCCTTATAGTCAAAGCCTGCGATGATACTCTTTGGTAGACGCTCCAGCTTTGCTTGAGGGACTTCTTTATCTAAGTAGATTAAAACGATTTGTAACTTAAGCTTTTGAAGTTCTTGCTCAAGCTCTTTACTGCTTATCAATTGTTGGGTAAATACTTCACAGGTGGGGCAGTCTGCCTTGGCAAAGACAAGAAGAGAATAGGGGGATAATAAGTTCTTTAGATGATGTTTGCTGCCGTCTGCTGTCTGATAGACAAAGTTTGTAGCTATTGCTCCGACCTTATTCTTTGTGATAATTTCAAGCAAGAGGCGTGCTTCTTCTTTTTGTAGAGCATTTGTACGAGGAGTCTTCAATATCCACTTAAGGACTTCTTCATAAAGCTCATTACTTAGCATCGGCGAATCAGCTTCATAGAGATACTTACGATAGAGCCTAAGTTCTTCTTTTAGAATAGAGTCTAAGCTATTCTTTAAGGGATAGAGTAGTTCCTTGCTTACCTCCTTACTATCTAAGCTTGTTAGCAAGCCAAAGTAATTAGCAAAAGACTCCTCAAATGAGTCCTTATTCTTCAGAATATCCTCATGAGAGAAGTCAAATTTATCCCAAAAATGTGCTAACATATATTTTGATTGAGCCTTTGCCTCAGTAATAGAGCTTGGGACTTTGGGCAAAGGACGGGGGAAGAGTTTGATGCTATCTACTTGTTCTCTCTGTTTTTGGCTACTGCTAAGGCATGAGCTTTGTAGGAATACAAAGCTTAGCACTAAGATTATGTATCTATAATTTAGCATAGTAGCCTAACTCTTATTTAATTAGCCAAAAGCTACACCCTAAAATTAAAGGGTGTAGCCATTTTTTATATTATCGTTTATACGTCTTTCTTAGTTAAGCTTACCTTCTTGGGCAGCTTTAACCATCGCTTCACTTGGTAAGATGTAAACTTCAACACGGCGATTTTCTTTTCTTCCGCTTGCAGTTTGGTTACTTGCTACAGGTTCAGAGCTGCCGACACCAGAGAAAGACATTCTCTCTGCTGCAATGCCTAAGTCCTTAAGGTAGTTATATACACTCTTTGCTCGATTTACAGAAAGAGGATTGTTCACCCTATCGCTACCAGTATTATCTGTATGACCTACAATCTTGATCTGTGTTAAGGCATTTCTATTCGAACTTTCAGAAAAAGCTTGCAAGGCATCACGTGATGCTGGTGATAGTGTTGCTGAACCTGTTGTGAAAAGCAGACCACTGTCAAAAGTAACTTTAATAGCTTGACCATTATTGATACTTTCAATCTTAGCATTCTTGATAGATTCTTCAAGCTCTTTCTTCTGCTTGTCCATCTTCACGCCGATAAGAGTCCCTGCTGTACCACCAACGACACCGCCAATAGCAGCACCAAGACCAGTATTTCCTGCTACCTTACCAATGCCAGCACCGATAGCAGCTCCTACGGCTGTTCCGATACCTCCACCTTTGAGGGCGTTGCTCAAGCCACAGCTTGATAGTGTTGTTGCAAAGATCATTGTCGCTGCAACTATTGTCTTTTTATTCATCATCTTTTTTTTTATTCATTTTTAAGAATTTATTCCAGCTTATTTAATAGGATAATATACATATTAAATATATCTACAAATATAAGAATAATTTCCTGATATTTATCATTATACTTTTTTTATTCTTAAGGAAGAAAAAAAGAGATCATACCAGTGATGGTACAATCTCTCTTGATAAATTAAATCCTCTTAACTTAAGGATTGTAAGCTTTGATTAAGCGATACGCTTTACATCTACAGCGTTGATGCCCTTACGACCTTCTGCTGTTGTAAATTCTACGCGATCGTTATCTCTGATTTCATCGATAAGACCTGATGTGTGTACGAAAATTTCTTCACCGCTCTCTGCGACGATAAATCCAAAACCTTTTGTAGTGTCAAAAAACTTGACTGTTCCTTCTTGCATTGTGCTAAAAATTAAATTATAAATACTATGTTCATTTACAGCAATACCCCAAATACACACTCCACCTAAATGAAATGTCTCTCTGCCAAAACAAAATAAAGTATTGATGAAATAAAGCAGTCAAGAAGTTAAGACTCCGATTTGGCTAAATTACTAAACCTTCTACCCAAATGATTGGTAGGTGTTCCTGTCGAACAAGACAAAGGTACGATAATTATTTGGATATGCAAGTTTTTAGCTTATTATTTATTGAAGGGCTTTCATTAGTTTGTCCAATAGAACAGGCATAGCATAGTCGGATAACTTGCTTTCTTGAATCAGTTGATAATCATTATTATCTTCCTCTACTTTGTAATTAGTAGCTTCTATGATATAAAGTTTCGCATGTAAGAGCTGATGCGTTAGTCTATGTTTGCACTCTGAAACGGTAGGGATAAGCTTTAAGCCTTCAAAGTCTTTAATGAAAGTTTGCCATTCCTTAGACTTAAGTAAAGCCTCTATCTTAAGTTCTTTCTTCGTCTCAATAAGAGGCAGTTCGTATAAACCTTGCCAAATATCCCCCTCTCCTCGGCGATGAATAAGGGTTCTTGTATCAACTGCTTCATCTCTTCCTTTTATCTTAATATAGAAATAGTTAAGGAAGCGTTCCTTAAGTTTTATCTTACCGATTTTCTTTGGATAATCTAATTGTGTTCCAGTGATATTTGCTTGACAATGCGTCTCAAAGGGGCAGAAAAGGCAATTAGGATTACGAGGGCTACAGCATAATGCCCCAAGTTCTATCATTGCCTGATTATGCTGTGCAGGATCTTTGAGGTTAAGGAAGTTTTGTGCCAGCTCTCGAAAAAGCTTTTGTCCCTTTGGCTTATCAATAGGAGCATCTAAAGCATAGAGACGACTTAGAACTCGGTATACATTGCCATCTACAGTAGCGTAAGGCAGATCGAAGGCAAAGGACAGAACGGCAGCCTGCGTATAAGGACCAACTCCAGGTAGACGTTTGATTTCATCAAGGCTTTGCGGCATCTGACCGCCGTAGTCTTCGACAATCATCTGTGCTGCACGGCGTAGGTTTCTTGCCCTTGAGTAATAACCTAAGCCCTGCCAAAGCAGAAGAACCTCGTCTTCTTCTGCAGAAGCGAGGTCTTCAACTTGTGGATAGCTCTCGATAAAGCGATGATAATACGCCATACCTTGCACCACTTGGGTCTGCTGAAGGATTATTTCAGAGAGCCATATATGATAGGGATTTTTTGTCCTACGCCATGGTAAGTCTCGAGCCTCACGCTCAAACCATTGCAGGAGCTGTCCCTGTAAACAACGTATATCCTTAGATTGAAAGTATTCTAAGGGCATCGACTAAACTTTCTTCGATTTTCTTATTCTTCTTAATAGCCTTAGTGAAAGGGATGTAAACAACCTCATCATTATCAATGCCGATCATGATATTACGCTGTCCTTCAAGTAGGGCATCAATGGCTGATACACCTAAGCGACTTGCTAATATTCTATCTTGAGCCGTTGGCTTACCTCCACGTTGAATATGTCCTAAGATAACAACACGCACATCAAAGTTTGGATACTCACGTCTAACACGTTCTGCTACGCCCATAGCACCTCCAGTCGTTTCGCTCTCGGATACTAAAACGATACTGCTGTTCTTAGTCTTGCGGAAGCCGTAGCCTATTGTCTCAGCCAACTGGTCTTTCTCTATGGCAAACTCTGGAATGATAGCCGCCTCTGCTCCTGATGCAATCGAACCATTTAGAGCTAAAAATCCAGCCTCACGCCCCATCACTTCAACGAAGAATAGACGCTCATGAGAAGAGGCTGTATCACGAATCTTATCCACCGCTTCTACAATAGTATTTAGGGCAGTATCATAACCGATTGTAAGGTCAGTGCCAGATAGGTCATTGTCAATGGTTCCAGGTAGCCCTACGATAGGGAAGTCATGCTCTTCGGCAAGTAATCTTGCTCCCGTTAGCGAGCCATCGCCTCCGATGACAACTAAGGCATCAATGCCATGTTCCTTAAGGGTCTCGTATGCCTTGGCACGACCTTCGGCAGTCTTAAATTCTTTGCAACGAGCCGTCTTAAGAATTGTCCCCCCACGCTGAATAATGTTACTAACATCTTGTGTCTGGAAGTTCATAATCTCTCCTGTTATCAAGCCCTTATAACCACGATAGATACCCTTTACCGTCATGCCATGGTAAATAGCAGAGCGTGTTACAGCACGAATAGCTGCATTCATTCCGGGAGCGTCACCCCCAGAGGTTAGCACGCCGATACATTTGATTTTTGCCATAATTATTTTAAGTTTTTAAGTAAGTCTTGTACGGTCTCACGCCAGTCTTCGCCATTCTTGGGCTGAAGGCAGTGGAAACCTAATTCTTTAGCTACACTAATATTCTTTGCACCATCATCAATAAAGAGCGTTTCTTCTGGAATAAGTCCTGCTTCGTTAATCATACGTAAGAATATCTCTTTATCTGGTTTTACAAGCCCCATCTCACAGCTGGCAAATTTTTTAATACAATAATCACTCAGCTTCTTGCCGTTTGGGAGGAAGTTGTTGCTTTCAGATAAATCAAGGATATAAGGGTTTGTATTACTTAGGATATAGATAGGGTAGTCCTTGGCGAGTTCTTCTACAAAGTCAAATTTATATGCCTGAATCTCTTCGATAAAGCCCATGTAGGCATTCATAATCTCTGCCTGACTGATGCTACGCCCAGCGATGCGACTTAGTTCCTCGGCAAAAGCTTCTTTATCCATAGTGCCATTCTCGACTGCCAAGAAGCAACCTTTCTGTAGATATGGGTCAAGCAGTTCTTCAATATTCTTAATGCCTAAGTCATAGAAGCGGCGACAAGCCTCCTCTCTGTTAAGCTTTAGGAATATGCCTCCTAAGTCAAATACTATCTTTTTAATCATGCTTATTGTATATGTTTTCCAAGCAAAGTTAAGTAAAAAAAGTTTTTCTATCCTAAATAAATATTCAAGATTTTGTAGGTTTGTAAGCAATGTCTTGAATCATAGCTCTTTATGAGAGCTTGTGGAAGTGTAGTAGGACTGTTAAAAAAATAACGTATATCATTCAAAAAAGTTATATATGTTAGTTGAAAAAGTAATATATATCATTTGAAAAAATAACACTGATAAAATTTTCATCTTGTCCATTGCTGTTTTTTTTGACGGATTAGTATATTGGCTGTTAGGTGTTTATCTTCTTTCTTTTTAGTGGACGGCTCTGTGATGCTTGATAAGTTAGCTGTTTGGATTGATGGAGAGCTAAAAGCTAAAGCTTGATACTATCAATACAAAAAAATGATGCTCCATAATAGTATTGTCTTATACGCCTCTTGAAAGATTTGGTTCGTATTGTTTTTTTTTTACATTTGTCGTTGGGGAGATTTTACGAACTATTGGCTTTGTAATTGCTCCCCCATTTAAGATAGCAAGCATTATAAATTTAGCAGATTACACAGTGATATGAAGAATAAAGAAGTATCTATTATTGCTAATACAGGTATTCAACTTCTTAGAATACCTAACATTCGTTTAGATTTTGATAAACAAGTAATAAAAAAACTTAGTTTTATTGAGTGTGAATTAGGAGAAGGTGAGTATGCCTTAGATCAAGTTTATTATTTTTCGGAAGAAGATTTGTATCTCTCAAAAAGTGATTTACAGCATTTCTTTGAACTCAACGATATTGAGTTATTTACTCTGATGTCTCTACCGAAAGGAGAATTTAATGTTGAGGCTTTAAGAGGCTTTGGTAAGGATACTGAGGAACTAATTAATATAAACAGCCTTCAAAAGAATATCAATCATCTGCGTAAACTCAATAATAAAGAGGTGGATAACCCTCTTGATTTGATTGTCAACAACTGGTTACCTATCCCATTCTTTGAGGATCAAGGCTTGAGTAGTTACTCTTCTCCTAACAACTGGACACGTATAAAGATTATACCTCGCTCCTCAGACAATAAAGGTTTGACAGTAGATCTACTGCTTGCGATTGATACTGATACACAAGGACGAAGCGAAGATGAAGCTCCCATAGATTTTAATGAGCCTTCTCGTTCATATAGTTTTTGTGGTATGAGTTCTGATTTTTTAGAACTTATAGTTGATCAAACTGAGTTAAATAGACATCAAAATTATACTATCCCCAATATTATTTTTCAGTATTGGGAAAGGACGGCAGAATGGTCTCAAGAGCGTCTTCTTCAAATCTTTCACGGAGATAATATGGATATTAGCTCCATCTCATCTGGGAAGCGCATGACTTTTGCTGCATACTATATGTATATGCTTAACTATCTCTATGCATTGGATATTCTTCCTAAGCTTAAACTTTGCTCAGCCAAGACAGAACCTATACTTGTTAATCTAATTTTAGATGTGGGGAACTCCCGAAGTTTTGGTTTGCTTGCAGAGGATCCTTTGGCTGAATCTTTCTCAAATTCAGAAGCCTTGGAGCTAACGGAACTCTGCTCGGGTAAGCAATCAAATAAACCTTTTGATATGCGTATGGCATTCCGTCGGGAAGACTTTGGGCATTATGAAAAGCCTTATGGCAAACAGTTTATTTGGCCAAGTATTGTCTCTATTGGTGATGAGGCACAGACTTACATTTATAGAGATACAGATTCTTATGAATCTATTGAAGGGTCAAATACCTATCATTCCTCTCCAAAGCGTTATCTATGGGATGCTTCAATGAGGACACAGCAGTGGGAATTTGCTCGCTTGCCAAATGAAAGTGTTGAATCTCGCTACGTATCTATGTTAGGTATTACACCTCCTCAATTCCTTAGTGATGGAACTTTCACCTGTGACCCAGAGGAAGGGACAAAAACTTGCTTCTGTAACTTTTCTCGTCGTTCTCTGATGACACTTTCATTCTTAGAGATATTACTTCAAGCAAATATGCAGATTAACAGTTCTGAGTTTAGAACATCTCACGGTCAAAGGGATACAAGGCGAAAGATTGGAAAGATTATCCTTACCTGCCCTACTGCGATGACAAAGAGTGAACAGCTTGCACTAAGACAATCTGCACAGGAGGCGGCGGTAGTTTTACATCGTTATCGAACAGAAACTTACAATGAGCCTTATGAACAGCATAAGATGAGTGCAGTTTGTGAAATTCTACCAGATGTTCGAGACTTCTCTCTGCCAGATACTGAGGCATCGGAGCGACGTTCCTGGAACTTTGACGAAGCAAGTTGTAGCCAAATGGTTTACATCTATTCGGAACTTAAACGCTTCTTAGGTAATTCAAAGGAATTTTTTGACCTCTATGGACATATCAGGAAAGACATCCCTATTCTTGATCCAAGCAAGAATGAGAAGACCTTAACAGTTGGTAGCCTTGATATAGGAGCAGGGACTACAGACCTTATTATATGTAATTACTCTTCTTCAGGAAGTGATACGATTACGCCTTATCCTCTTTACTGGGATAGCTTCCACTTCTCGGGTGATGATCTAATGAAGGCCTTAATTACTCAGATTATTATAGAGGATTATCAATCTGAAAAGATGAACGCTTATGCTGGTGTTATAACAAATAAACTTCGTTCTATGGGAGTTAGTAATATCAGTACGCTTATTCATGACTTTTTTGACGATACTTCAAGCCAGACTTGTCTGGATCGTAAAATGCGTAAGGACTTCAATGTTCAGTTCTCAATACCGCTTATCTATAAGATGTTAGACCTGCTTCAGAAAGGAGAGGATAAATGCTCGATTCCTTTTGATGACATCTTTGACGAAAACCGTCCTAATGATAGTTTATTGGATTACTTTGCTAAGCACTTTGGCTTCCGCCTTGAGGATGTTGTGTGGGAATATCAAGCAGAGCATTTGAATCAGATTGTTCGTCAAGTTTTTGAGCCTTATCTACGTAAGTGGTCTGCTGTTTTCAATGCTTATGGCTGTGATATAGTCCTTCTCTCTGGAAGACCAACATCCTTGCCTATCGTTCAAGATCTAATGACTCGCTTATATTCCGTTGCTCCTAATAGGCTTATCTCCATGAATAATTATCGTGTAGGCTCTTGGTATCCAGGGGCTGATAGTATAGGTTATTTTGGAGATCGGAAGTCTATGGTTGCTGTGGGAGCTTTGATTTCGCATTTAGCAACTTTGGGTAAGCTTCCTGTATTCAAAATGAATCCAAGTTACTTAAAGAAGAGGATTACCTCAACAGCTGATTATATTGGCTTTATCAATAGTAAGTCTGGGGAGATGGCAGAAGCTTTCCTAACACCAGAGATAAATCATACAAGAATAAGTATTAGTTCTTTCCCTATGTACATTGGTTGTAAACAGATGAATATACAGGGGTATCCAGAAAGATTATTATATGCTTTAGATTTTAATGATGAATATATACGTAGTACGATAGTCAATCAACGAGGAGAGTTAGAGGGTGCAGATATGGCTGATGCAATAGAGGATGTTAAGCACCGAATAAGGACACGTATGCCTTTGACCATATCTATCAGTCGAGATTATCGAGATAGTAAAGAACTCCTTAATATTGAGAGTATTGTTAATTCCGAGAGAGAAGAGATTGCCTCTCGAATAATTAAACTTTCTGCTCAAAGTATTGTAGAGGATAACAATGACTGGCTTGATAGTGGTCGATTTATCTTACGTATAGGTCTAAATAGTAAATAGCAAGAACATAAAAGCAACATTATATTATGAGTAAAATAGATAGAGAAACTCTAAATAGACATATCGGAGTTGTTAACCAGACAATCGAATGGTCTTCCCAATACCTTTCAAATAAAAGTATTGAGCAACAAGAACTTCGTAGCAATCTCGTTGAGAACCGTCGTTGCCTTGAACGTATTAGTTCCGCAATGGAATTAAATCCCGCAGTTGCAGTATTTGGACAGAGTCAAGTTGGGAAGTCTTATCTTGTAGATGGTCTATTAGCTAACGCAAATGGTCCTTTAACCGTGTCTAATGGATTAGACGGAGAAGACTACAAAGAGTATGGCTTCCTTGAACACATTGATCCACAAGGACGAGGTCAAGAAGCTACTGCTGTAGTGAGCCGATTTACAACGAAAGTTCTGCAACGTCCTGCTGCTGTGCCTAATGATTATGCTTTTAGAGTGGAACTTCTTTCTGTTAAGGATATTCTCTTGGTTCTTGTAGATGCTTACTATAATGATGTTAAGTTTGCAACTGCTGATAGCGATGAGGGTAACAGTTCTGAACGAAATTATTATACAAAGGATGAACTCTTACAACACTTAGATAGACTTAAACAGAAATATGCAAATCATTCTGTTTGTCAGTCCTATTTAACAGAAGGAGATGTTTATGCTCTTAGAGATTACTTTATTGGAGCAAAGGCCAATAATATCTATTTACAGCAATCAAGGAGTGGTATCGTTTATGGAGAATATCTACAATCCTTAGAAACAACCGAAGTTCCAAGAGAATATGTCCGTAGTGGATTTTTTGAAGGTTTAGGGGCAATAATTAGTCGTGTTCCTTTGGAAGAACTTCCATCTGTTTTATCTTTCTTATGGTGTGATACTCCCGTCTTTACTCAGGCTTTTAAGGACTTGTTTAATCTTCTTCGTCAGTTTAACTTTGCTCGTACTGTATATATTAAAATTGATGCAATCTTACGTATCAAGGGAACTATTCTACACGTTCGCCGTATCAATGAATACTATGATCCAAATATAGATAAGTCTGATGTTCATCAATACGAAGCCCTGATGTCTGTCTTTGCTGATGGAGTTGAACATCAAGGTATTAATAAAGGGCTTTTCTGTGCCTTAACAAAAGAACTTGTCTTCCAAATATCTCAGGATCTTATCAAGACTAAACCATTCTTGGAGCATTTGGACCTATTAGATTTCCCAGGGGCACGCTCTCGTGGAAATAAAAATATAGAAGAACCGGGTGTTATGGGAGAATTCCTTCGTCGTGGAAAGATTGCTTATCTATTTAATGACTACTCTGCCAATTATAAGATTAACAACCTAATTTTCTGCCATTTTAGAGAGCTAAGTGAGGTTACTTCTTTGAAAAAGCTAATTGGCGGATGGGTCTTTAACTGTGTAGGACGTACTCCAGAGGAGCGTAATACTTATCTGTCTAATCTTGATGTTGCTCCCTTATTCATTGTCAGCACAATGTTTAACAAGGATATGATTCGTGAAGCAAGAGAAGACTTGACGACAAACTTTGAAGGTCGTTGGTCTACTCGTTTTGGGAACTTGGAGGCTATTTTCTCTGATAAAGATTATTCTTCTTGGTTTATGAGCTGGACATCTCCAACAACGCCATTTAAGAATAGTTACCTACTTCGTTCTTATGAGTGGTCTACTTCTCTCTTTGATGGCTATATGACTACGGTCAGTGATGGAGCAGCAGGTAACAGAACTGTTGTTGCAAGATCTGAGAATGGTGAAATTATTGGAGAGCAAGCTTACGTAGGAGATAGTGATCGTTTCCTCGCTGCAATGGGAAAGTCTTTTGCAGACTATAAATATGTGAGAGAACACTTTGCTGATCCTCATCGTTCTTGGCAGGAAGCGACTTCTGTTGCCAAAGATGGTTCTGCTTGGATTATTGAGAACCTCTATAAGGCTTCTCTTGATACAACTCGTATTAACAGAGAACGTTTTGCAGAGCAATACAAGCTTTTAAGCAAACTTTTAGGACAGCATATCAAGGAAAAATTTCATGATGATGATGCCGATAAGTCCATTCTTAATGCCCTTAACACAGCAGGTAATATTGAGATGAGGCTTGATAGCCTTTTTGGAAAGGACAAACATTTCTTCTCTCAATTCCTATCAAGAATGATGATTTCTGAAAAGGAAATCCATGATACGCTATTGACTGTGCTTAACAATCCTCGAATGCTTGAAGAGACAGATACATCAAGATATTTTGCCGTTCGAGATAAGGCTAAGATTGATCCTACTGATAGTCGGGAGGCAAATATAGAGCGTATTCGGACTTACTACTATAAGGATACTGCTGAAGATGTTTATAAATACCTTGAAGAAGAGGGCTTGGATATAGATACTTTACTTAGTCCAACTCTCGCGAAGAATACGGCTTCTATACTCATTGATAGTGTTGTAGAGCTTTGGGTTAAGGACTTTATGGCTTCCAATCGCTTTAAGGACTTTGTTACTCGAGGCTTCAAAGAGTCAGACCTAAATAACTTACTGGCTAATATAATCGCTCTCTTTGAAACAAAGTTGGATATACCAAGTCTTATAACAGATCGGATTGCAAAATACGTCAAGAAAGACTCTACTCTTGATACAATGACAGAGATGCTTGCAGATATGTGTTCTGAGATGATCAATTGTTTTGTCGCAAGTGTTGGTTATGACTATTATAATAAAGACCTATGGAATAATATCGTTACTCAAAATGAGGAGCAAGAGTTGAATTTAGATGTTTATCCTGATAACTATACAGCTTCTATCAATGCTGAAAATAGAGCTGAGATTGAACAGGTCTTTCAGGTCTTAGATGATATTGACGAAGTCCTAAATCAAACTCCTCCTGATCCTAAGAAGCTATGTTTCATTCCTCATTATGCTGAGTATAAACGTTGGACTGCTCTAATGAAAATATCCTTTATAGCAACAAGTAATATCCCTGTTTATGATATTGTAGCTAATGATGCCTTACGCACGATCGTTGAGGAATATAAAGGGCTATTGGTAGAACATTAAAATAGTAGGGTAATGAAACTTAAAACAATCAATCCTAAGGATTATAAAATCTCTCATTATGGGGAGGAGGATATTTGGCTATCCTATCAACGAATACAAGATTTTCTTAAGTTAAAGTTTGATGGAGATGTTGAATACTTAGCCCTCCTTGCAAAGCCTCAAAAGAAAATCAATAAAATTCAGTGGGAGAGTAATTACCTAAGTAATGCTCAAGAGATGTCTCTACTTTCCGAGAAAGATAAAGGTGCTTGTCTACAAAAACTAACAGAACTCCTTGAGACAATACAGAGAGAAATTTTAGACTCGCCTGAATGGCAAGAACTGTTCTCTAAGATTTTGCAAACAAGTAGAGAAGACGATGTCTATTATGATGTCGCTCTTGATCGTGTTACTCTAATCAATTGGGGAGCAAGCCCTCTTTCTGTTGATGATTCAAAGCCTTATGCTTTTAAAGTTACGCAAAAAGGGACTATAAAAGTGCCTCATATAGAACAAAAGTCTAAGACGGATTTTGAGAATAATGGAGATGAGAATAAAACTAAATTAGAGGATGTAAGTTCTTTTGCTAAAGAGATAAAGAAAGAAGTTGAAGAAGCTACTGAGACATCTTCTCCTGATAATGAGCATAAAGAAGTGCCAAAACAAGCCCCTGAACCTAATTTAGAAGAAGAGGTTAAGCCTAAAGAACTTCCAAATAAAGAAGAGTCTCCTATTACAGAGGAAGAGATGAATCAAAAACCTAATGATAAGGCTGAACAAGTGGCTGAAGTTGAACAGGAAGGCTCAGACAAAAGAGCTGAAGAAGAATTGGCCTCAGTAGATGAGGAGAGCAATCATCAAAATACTACTAATACTGGAAGCCTAACAGAAGCGTCTTTCTCTGAAGAACTCAGCTTTTGGGATAAATATAAAAAGTTCCTTAAGCCTTTTTTGCTCGTAGGAGGACTTCTTGCTCTTGGACTTCTCTTATATAACTTATTTGCTCATAATCCTCTTCCAAAAGAAGCCGGTGTTTTAGTCCCTATTGAGGAAGGAGATATTGACCTTGATGATGACAGTATTCGTTCTATCGTTACAAATCGTCTCAATATCTGTGTTGAAGATGAAGGACGTTTGGAGGATTTTATGAAAGATTTCTCTGAAACATACTCAGATAAGGAGTATGAGATCATCTACTATGATACTATTGTTCAACGTCTCCAAATTCGATTGCCGAAAGAAGAGCGTGTAGCTCTGAAGGAGGAGCTTAATGCGAAGTTCCCAAAGTATAAGTTGCTTATCTGGGAAGAGGATGTATACGATGCGGATTTTAGCCCTCAAGACCCTGACTTTAAGCAAGGGGATAACTCTTGGTACTTTTCTTGTGTTGGTGCATATTCTGCATGGGATAAAGGATTGGGCAATGATAAACTTATTGTTGCCATTGTAGATGGAGGATTTGATCTTAATCACCCAGAGCTAAAAGATCGCGTTGTTGATCAATATAATGTCTGTGATAGAAAACATAAAGTTTCGATTCATCATCATGGCACACATGTGGCTGCAACAGCTGTTGGCTCTATCAATAATGCTTCGGGAGTATCAGGTATCGCTCCTAATTGTGCTCTTATGGCTATCCAAGTTGCAGATAAGCATGGACAGATGACTGAAACTGCTATTATAGATGGTGTCCTCTATGCTATTCATCATGGAGCCAAGGTTGTCAATCTTTCATTGGGAGCGAATTTTGGACCAGCATTTCTCAATTTATCTTATGCAGAGCAGGTGATGTTTATGAAAAGCAATTCTTTAGATCAAGAAAAACTTTGGAATAAAATCTACGCTATGGGCGAACGCTATGGAGTAACTATTGTTTGGGCAGGAGGAAATGATAATTTGCTAATTGGTTTAGATGCTTGTACACGCTCTTCGAGAGCTATTAAAGTTTCGGCAATAGATAAGAGCTTAAGCAAGGCTGACTTTAGTAATTATGGCTTTCTATCTACAGTGTCTGCTCCTGGTGTAGAGATTTATAATGCATATCCGAACAACGAATATAAAGCTATACAGGGGACAAGTATGGCTGCTCCTATTGTTACAGGTGCTATTGCTCTTATTAAATCTCGTCAGCCTAACTTGACGACAGGACAAATAGCTGAGTTGCTAAGGCGAACAGGGATTCCTGCTAAAGGAGACGTCGGTCCTATTATTCAAATAGATAAAGCTCTTGAGATTGTTAATACTGATGAAGATTTATCTACTCGCTTACCTGACCCTAATGAGGGTGTTGATCCAGGGAAAGCCCTCCCCCCTTATTCACCTCGTTATCCTGGTGGTGAAAAGCCGGAAAGACCAGTTGGGCCTATTAGACCTGATGACCCCTTAAAGCCATTCTATCCTCCTATTGGACAGCCAAGGCAACCAAGACCGGGTACACCTAACGACCCTTGTCAAGATGTCCAAACTCGTATTGATAGCTTGGAGGCTGTTATCCGTAATCTGAGAAGATCTTGTCAAGATCCTAAAGAGATACCAGATACTCTTCGTCTTTCAAAGGATATTAAGCTACAAGACTTAACGGGCTATTGGAAAAGTACAACGGATCTTTATAATGAAAGAACAAATGAGCCTATTGAACTGATTTTCCAAATCAAAGCAGATGGTACTGGGGCAATAGAATATAGGGAGGTTAATAGCGGTAATACATTCCTCGCAGAAACAAATGTTGCTCTTAAGGATCAGGAGTTGGTAATTACACAATTAGAAGATGCCTCTAATCCTCAATATCCCAATCAGGGTTGGAGTCAGTACCTCTTTGTTGGTAAGGCAAATAGAAAGAGCCAAGTGGCAGAATGTGTCGCAACACTTCGTGCTAAGCCAAAGCTTAAGTTAGTTTACTTTAATATGGTGCGTATTAGTCAGTAATAAATAATCAAATAATATAGAAATTTATGGCAAATAACAGTCAAGCAAAGCGTTCAATCGTTTTAGCAATCTTACACTACTTAGGTCTTATCGTAAGTACAGCCTTTGTTTACGTTGGGATGACGCTCCTCTTACGTGGAGAGCAGGTAATGAGCATTGTGGTTGCAGTTATATTCTTTGTAATAACAGAGATTATCTGTTATAAACTTAGATCTTTGAAGACCAAACAGGTACAGAATCAAGACAGCTCTATCGGAATAATTCTTCTTTGGACTATCTATAGTCTCTTAGCTTTAATTACAACACCTTTCTTAGCAAAGGCTTTCTCAACGACAAGCTTAGATAATGAGAAGATTCACGATGTTTGTTCTGCTGAGATTACATCAGTGCGGAATCTTGCTTTCTCTTTGGAAAACCTTGTTAGAGATGAGAATGCCTTTCAAGAAAGAAATAGGAAGCCCAGTGGAAACCCTGAAGTAGATGCTGCAAGAGATATAAATATAAAAAAACTACCTAATGCAGAGGATAGAATCTCAAAGAACCTATATGAATTAGACTCTATTCTTTCAAATAATATCTTAGAGAATACAAAAAATCCCTTTGATATGCTATTTCTCTTTTCAAACAATGTCCATGCTTGGGAGACAAATCGAGATAAAATCTACGATAGCTTAAATGATACTATTCCTCAGATAGATAAGTCTGGAGATCTCTTGCTAAGAGATGGTAAAGTCCTTAATATCTCAATTTTAGATGCTATAAATTCAATTAATGGAGAGCAAGATGGGGATTTTGCTAAAGACTATCATCAGGCAGTTAACTCTAAAAAAGCGTTTACGAAGATGACCTCTAATTTCTATAGTTTCTCTTATGTGAATTGGTTGAGGATTTCGTCTTTGCTCTTCGTCCTATTGCTAAACCTTCTTATCCTTTGGGAGATTTGGAATATAAGATCTGCTCATTCAGGGCAAATAAAAGGAGGTTCTGGAGGTATAGTATGGTAACCCTCTAATTATATAATTTTTTAATACAAGACAGTTATGGCAGAAATGACACGTATATTTTTCTTGACAAATATCAAGCGTCTTACAGATGACGAGATCGCAGAAGGTATCGCTGCAGGCTTTATCTCACTGGTAGACCTTCCTAAGTTTATCCCTAATATATCTCCTCAACGTCAACAAGATATTAGCGATGCCCTTCAATATGCAGGGATTAAGGTCGATTGGGAACAGGCTCAAAATGATGATACTGTCGTGGCTTATCAGAACTTTATTTCTAAGTATTCAGGTCATAGTCTTGCTCAGCATGCACAGAATAGAATAAATGCATTGATGAAAGCTGTGATTGATGCTGCTTGGATAAAGGCAGAGCAAGATAATACTTTGGCAGCTTACAGTAGCTTTGTCGCGACATATCCTAATTCTGATAAAATAGAGGAAGCTACAGAGCGTATCGCAGACTTTGTATGGGACGAAACAGATAAGGAATCTTTATCTGATTTACAGAAGTTCTTAACAGAATATCCTAATAGTCAACATTATGCTCTTGCTGATGCAATCTATTCGGAGCTTAAGAAAAGCTTAGAGCAAGAAGATGATATTTGGGAAGCTACCTTAGATGAACATAAGATAGCAGGATACGAATCTTATTGCTCAATGTATCCTAATGGAAAGTATGTAGCTACAGCTCGCCTCCATATACAAGAGCTTCTCGAAGTTGAAAGGACATTAAAAAGAAGGCTTATTGAAGAGATGCGTCAGCATCCAGAATACTTTAAACAAGACTCTATTTCTAAAATTATTCGTTATAATGAATTAGAGTGGAACCATACTATTATCTCTATAAGTAAGCAGGACTTATTAGACGAATATCTTATTAGTCCGTCTGCTTTGGGCTATATTGAGCGAGGAAAGACATTTAATGATGTTGCTCATCAGATTCGGAAATTTGAGGATCTCCCAAAGTTGCACACAGAAAAGACGGATGTTTATTTCTTCGGAGTACCAGCAAGTGGCAAATCAACTGTTCTTGCCTCTCTCTTACATCTTGCAGATAAAATGGGGGTAGGGCAGTATCAACCAACACTTAAAGACGATAATACGGATCCTTGTATCACTTATTACCAAGATATGGTTGCCTGCTTAAGCTTTGAAATGCTACCTCCAAGAACAGTGGCAGATACCTGTAATTTAATGTCTGTGGACATCTTATCCGAAAATTTCAAAAAGAAGAATCCTCTTAACTTTATTGAAATTGGAGGTGAATATTTTATCAATGCGACAGAGTCTCTTATGGGAACAGGACGAGATATTAGTCAGCATGGAGCAACCCAATTCTTATCAAATAATAATCGAAAGATCCTTTTCTTCCTCATTGACTATTCTAAAGTTGTAGAGGCTGGTTCTGCTTATGATATTGAGCAGCAAAATTCTCTTGCAAGAGCTTTACATATTTTCTCACAAGGCACAAACCCTGTCTTCAGTAAAACAGATACTGTTAGTGTTATCATATCAAAGGCAGATAAGATGGGAGACCTAAGCGAAGCAGAACAAAAAGAAGAGGCTATTCGTTTTTTGAAGAACCGTTATGCATCTTTTATGCAAGGTCTAAAGAGACATTGCCAGACCTTTGGCATGAATAAGGCAAGTGGCTATAGCCCTCAGATAATGACTTATAGTGTGGGGCGTGTTGGTGTTGGAGATACAGCAACGATTAACTATCAGGATCCGAACAAACTGCTTAATTTTATTCGAAATAATTCACGTTCTTACTCCTTAGAAAAGAGCCTTTTTGGAAAAATAGCTGATGCATTAAAATTCTAAGTTTATGGCACAACAGAATATAAAAACAAATTTAACTATTTGGGGTACTAATGGAGGATCTCGTCGATTTGTAAGTTTTGCCCCTAAGGAATTTTCTGAAAAATTAGATCTTGTTGAGAGAAAGGAAATAGGAACCATATTCTCATCATCAAAGATTTGTTTCTATGCTTTAACTTTTATCCCAAAGTATAAAGTCCTAACAGTTTATCAGACTGCAACAGAGAGCTCATCAGCCCGTTCTGGGATTTTTCTTGCAGCATCTATCTTCATTCCTCACAATGCTTGTATTGATAAGGAAACCCTGAAAAAGATAATGCCCGCAATAGGAGAGAAGTCTGCTAATCTCTTACTTGATAGTAATGGTCGTTATGACTATAATCCTAACTTCCTCAGAGAAGACTTCCCTAAGGAGTGTGGCGAATTTGAAGAGATTGTTGTAGCTCATGAGCCTATTTTTCGAGACTTTGAGTCTATCCCTCGTGGTTCAGTGGCTTATATCTTAGGTTCTGAAGATGAGCTTTTTGAACTCATGTCAAAGCCATATAGAGAGGAGTTTAAAGACTACGAACAGATCCTCCTAATTGATCGAGCATTGACAGAGGAAAGTGCAAGGGCTGGCTTTGTTGGAGAAAAGATTGGGACAGAGTTATTCTTGTCTAAATTGTCTAAGCAATTTGACGGCTATAGACTAAAGCCCAGTCCTATGATAGAAAGTCCACAGACAACAAGTCGTCTAACAGAACAAAGTCCTCTTAGTCTAAGGCTAAAAGATGGTTTCTATGAGTTAAACTTATCTACTATGTCTGTTGGGGATTTGATTAAAGGTAGCATCCTATCTAAGGAAGGAGATCTTTTAAGTTTGAATGAAGCGAGAGTTAAGTTGATGAAAGCTTGGCGACGTAGCTTTAGAGTTTGCTTAACAAAGTCTTTAGTAGATAATATGGCTCAGATAGACTTTGTTGATGATAATAACAATAAGGCTATAAGTTATAAGAGTCAAATAGAGGATCGGTCTTGTTATTCTCTTTCTTTATCAAGAGAAATAAAACACATAAGAGTCATACTTAAACCAAAGGATTCCATCGATTATAAAGATTTAATATTGAGGATTAAAGAGTCTGATCTTGTGAAAGAGGCAATAGAGTTTAAGGAAGTAGGCTTTAAGAAACACCTAAAGAGTTATGATGTCAGTACAACGGGTTCAAAAACTCAAGTAGATAGCAATAATAGCATAACTCCTATTTCTGACCTTTATGGTAATGGCTCTTTTAGTACCTCTTCTCAAGAGGAACAAGAGAAAAAGAGTTTTTTTAAGAAACTAATAGGGGCATGGAAGGATATTCTTGCTCTTATTCTAATCTTTATTTTGGCAGCTTTACTTGGTGTTTTTATTGGTTACTTAGTTTTTAATAAGGATAGTGTAAAAAATCAAGATGAAGTTACAAACTTACTTGACCTTGCAGAAAAGAATGAAGTCGTAAAAGATATAAACACTTATTTAACTCATAATAAGGGAGAGGTCTCGACAAAAAGTTATCTTGACTCCTTATATAGTAATAGGTCTGCCTAAATAGTCTTGATAAGCTTATCTCTGTAGAGCAAGTGCTTATCTACTTGGCAAATCAGAGTTTGAAGCCTGATACTACGCTTGTTGCTGGTACTATAACTAAGAGTCCAGAGGAAGGGGCTGATAACGGTTCTTCAGAAGGTGTGGATCCAAATGGTGTTAGTGGCGATCAAGGAGGCATGACTGAAACCAAAATAAAGCCAAGTAGCCAGATAACAAGTAATAATCCAGTCTTCCCCTTAGACCAGTTGACAGATCACTTTGATATTGCAGTTGTTTTTTATTTGACTCATCAAAAACATCAGACTAACTCTACTTGGAGAGGTGGTAATATTCCTACGAGGAATGTAACGAAGACGGCTCGTACTACAATAATGGCTAAACTAAAGGAGCAAAATCCTACGCGATTTAATCAAATTAACGTAGCTTGGAATAAAAGTCCTTGGAAAGATAAACATAAAAATTTTTGGAAAACATATTATTCAAGTTATAAAGTTACTTTTCCTCATGTAACCAACAAGGGAGAATATAACTCAGAAAAGCCATTTTTATATATAATAGAACCGAACCCTTAAATTATGAAACAAAGTAGTAAAATAATCTTATTGCTCTCTTGCCTTATTATGGCGATGATCTGGAGCTGTAGTAATCAAGAACAAAAAAGAGTCTCTATTATCAATAATGATAAT
>PDWI01002955.1_pt1 | contig 27214 bp, 12 predicted proteins | sample 1430891 | NCBI WGS metagenome assembly PDWI01 (sample SAMN01162508, study PRJNA174530) | Oral metagenome, whole genome shotgun sequencing project. | biome: Marine environment; feature: Marine mammal; material: Swab sample of the gingival sulcus; isolation source: swab sample of gingival sulcus... | reverse complement strand
CCCGTTCCCATTCCGAACACGGTAGTTAAGCTCTTCTGCGCCGATGGTACTGCATGGGTAACTGTGTGGGAGAGTAGGTCGCCGCCGATTTCTTTACCCCAAAACCCCTCTCTCTTAAAAAGTTTGAGGGGTTCTTTGTTTTTTTTATTACCTCACCTGCTCAAAATAAATTGACGGATAAAGACAAACCAGTTTTATCCTGCATCATCTGTCGTAAACTACCAGTTAATTTTTGAATTTTTATTGTTGCGATATTGCTGCCAAGCAGTATTTTCTTTCCCCTCATCAATCCCATTAATATCAAGACATTAATGATTTTCTGTGGTTTATGAAAGCCCTGAGAACTGATTATTTTAAGCTATCTTGCTCATTCTTTATAAGTGTTACCGTATATTTTTTCATATTTGCCTCCAAAAAGGGATTTACAAAAAGACACAGCTCAATTAACACGTTATTTCAAACTTGACATAACAATAATTGTTTTTTATAAACATTATTTTCTTTATTTTTTATGTTTATTTTCCGATACATATACAGAAAGATACAATTTATGTTCACTCCTTTAATCCTGATAAACAAGTTTGCTAATGGTGTTATTTTGAGAGTTTTCACAGCATTTTTTGTTTTGTCCCTTCTCACATCCTCCGGGCTTCTCTTCCCTCGTCATTCGGAAGCCTATCAATACAAAAACAATGAAACCGGGGCCGATTTTGTTTTGGTAGGTGTCGGCGTTTTCAGGCAGAACCTCACTTCGGTCGATGGAGACGAGATTATCTTTGAAGACGGAGATGACGGCTTCCCAACCGACTATTCAAACCAGTCATATCTCTCTTTATATGGTGAAGGCTATTTGAACAAGGACTGGCAGTTCTCACTTACCAGTCAATACGATGAAGAAGATCCCGACCAGGCATTTACCTTTTTGCTTGAGCTAAAAAAAGACAAGCATTACGCGATTATCGGTGACCATAAAGAGGGAAGCTTTCTCAATACTTTTTTTACCGTCTCCAATGACACCATGAGAGGTCTGACCCTCCACGGCGAAACAGAAGCCGTTAGGGCAACGGTCATGGCTGGCGCAGTCAGGGGTGAATCGACCACGGATGAAATCAGGGGAGACGGTACCTCAGGACGCTACCAACTGTCAGAAGCTCCTGTAATAAGAGGCAATGAAACAATCAGAATTGAAATCAGAGATCGAAACAATCCGACCCGGGTTATCAAATCTACCTCTCAGATTAGAGGACGTGACTACACAATTGATTACGACCGGGGTGAAATCATGTTCACCAGTCCAGTTGAAGAATCAGATTTTACAGGTAATCCGGTCTTTATTGTCGCCAATTACCAATATGATTCCCCAGGAGGACTGTATAATCGAGCTCGTTACGGCCTACAGACGACGGCAGATGTTTTGCCCGGGCTAGAGGTGGGTGTCACCTACCTTGCCGATTCCGACTGGGAAGACAAATTTTCCTCAGCAATCATAGATAAACGGCAGCAGATTGTTGGAGGTACCGTCAGCTATAACCATAATGACCGCCATAAGCTCTCGGTTGAACTGGCCCGAAGTGATATTCCATCCCTTGAAAGTCAATCTGATGATACTGCTTTCAGGGCAGAATTTTTAACCTCTCCTCTAACCGACCTGACTCTGCAGGCCGACTATTGGCGAGTCGGCAAAGATTTTCTAACCTTTGGCAATTACGATCTTGCATCCGGCAGTATCACCAGAGCAGTCGATAACGAAACGCCCTTTTATTTTATCAGCAATTCAATTGATTTTGACCTTGACCCAAACAACACAGCAGCACTTGGCACAAATATGGAATCCTATGGTGTTTCAGGTTCCTATAACTTTGGTTCACATACCGCTTCTACCGGTTTTCGCCACTTTCGGGACAACATCCCCGACGAAACTGAGCAGCCGACAGAATTTCGTGACAATTATTTCGTCACTCTGTCAAGCTTTTCTCCGGAAGGAAACGGATATATGGTCGGAGCGGAACTGCTCAAAACACATGGTGACGACACGGCAATCAACGACAGTGACACCAGACGTCTGATCGGTGGGATTAGACACTTGGTCGGCCAATCCAGCCTGACAGGTCCGATAACCCTACAGGGAGTCTACCAGTATGAACAATTCGATGATCAGGATGTAGATGATAATTCAACAACATCACACGACCTGCTAACCCGAATCGAATTGCTGCCACTTCACAATTTTACGCTATTTGCCGAGGGTGGTGTTAACTATCTCTATCGGGAATCGGTAGGAGACTACAGCGAACGATCGCTCCTCGGACTTCTGGGCTGTAAAGGAGAGATAAACCGTTATTTCCAATTGGATGGAAATGTTAAATATCGTATTTACAACGATTTCAATGCTGAAAGGGACACGACCAAGACCTTGCTCGGAGCTGAGTTTTGGTGGGATGTCCGTTCCAACCTGCTGTTCCACGGTTCTTATGAACGTGAATGGGACGAAATAGACACCGTTTCAGGAAACAATGAGATATCCAGTTATGATGATATCCTCTTTCGCCTGGATTGGCAGCTGAGTGAATCGGCGTCACTTTTTGCCTACTATCGCCTTGAATATGACAAACTTGAAACGGAACCATTGGATGAAACCCGGGTACGAACCACCACCGAAATGATCGGAGCAAAGTACCAATTCAGTGAAAAACTTGAAGCAGTTACCGCTTATCGCAGGAAAGTACTGGATGATGACGCCGATAATTATAAACTAAAAGCTTATGGAGAAGTGAGTTACGCCATTAACAGATATCTGTCCATCGCTCCCGGTTACGAGTACAGTCGATATGACAAGGATGAAAGCGAGGAATATGAAGCTCATGTCTTTTACATCAACCTGATAGGCAAGCTGTAATGTTGATAACCAATCCACTCACCAATACGCGGAACCATAACCAAATGAAATCGAAAACCGTTCAGAAATACAGAGTCTTTTTTGTCACCCTGCTTGCTCTTTTCGCTTTTCTCCTGCCAGCAGTTGTCCATAGTGAGGAAGTGCTCATCTATGAAGATACAGTCAACATCGGGCAAACAGCCTCAATGGGCCAGGAAATATCCTGGCAGCATACAATCCCACCGGGCATTCTCGCTCAGGTAACCCGGGTTGAAGCAACGGTTGGGGCAGCGGATGTGGATTACCCGAACTGCAGTCAAAACTGTGCTTCATGTTCACAGGATCAGTGTGAGCATGACCGGCTCTATGTCAATGGCAGCGAAATTGGATTGTTACAGGGAACCAACAATGCACCCCAGGCAAATCCAATCAATATTCCAATCAGCCTCCTCCAGGATGGTACCAACACCTATCGAGTCGTTAATGAGGCCATTGCAACACCAGCGAATTGGGTAGTCACAATTAATAACAGTCGCCTCAAACTTTATGCGGAAAAAAACAGTGGCATCAGTATAGAAAAAAAACAATTGCGTTCTACTCTTCTTCCCGGCCAGGAACAGAGCTATACCATAACCGTTACCAACAATGGAACTGCCAACTTGACAGGTATTAAAGTAACCGACCAACTGGATGAAAATCTGCGCTATAAAACAAGTTCCAGCATCATGCGCCACAGCCAAAAAGGCAACAACCATTTCTGGACACTTGCCAGCCTTGCCCCAGGAAAATCAGTTAAAATAAAACTCGTTGCCGATCTGTCCGATGAGGTTTTGGCCAATATAGGAGTCTCCAACACGGCAACGCTAACAACCAATGAATTTCCCACCCAAACATCAAATACTGTAACAACCCTGTCATCTTTTATTCCGGTTGAACCGGATGGCCTGCTGGTCAGCAAACGGGTCAATCGCCGAGAAAGCAGGGTCGGAAAAATTCTGGTCTACCAGGTCACCGTCGAAAACAGGAGCAATGGGTCGGCTTACCAGCTTGTCCTCGACGATTATCTGCCCAGCGGATTTTCCTTTGTGTCAGGATCAACCTTGAAAGACGGGCAGCGATTTCAGGATCCAGACGGCACACGACGGCTTAGATGGAATTTGGGAACTCTTCCCGCCGGCCAAAGCATTGATATCCGCTATCAGGCGATCATTGGCAGCAATGTCAAACGCGGCCAAAACACCAACCAGGCCACAGTATCCGCAGTTGACGGCGGTGGAACCAAGCTTCAAGGAGCTGATAAAGCCACTGTCATGATCGGTGGCGGCGATATTGAAATACCGGCTGAAATCAAGGCACAGGTCTTTCTCGACAATAACAAAAACGGATTACAAAACAGTGACGACAAACCGATGAGTCAGGTCACAGTTCTCCTTTCCAAAGGTGAAAAACGGGTAACAGCCGATGATGGTATTGCCCATTTCAAGGATTTGGTCTCTGGATTCTACGCACTGAGTATTGACCCGCGATCACTACCGGAACATATCTCAATCCTGGGTGACTCGACCCATCTTCTCCGGCTGATGGAAGGGGAACAGGCCAAGATATCACTGCCCGTGAAAAAAGATAGAGGTCCGGCACGATTAAACGGTATAGTTTACCTTGACAAGAATAAAAACGGACAATATGACCAGGGAGAGCAAACCGCCAAAGCGATAAAGATCTCCCTGGACGGGAAATTGATAACGAGGAGCCAGCAAGGACGTTATCTCTTTACCCGAATCGAAAGCGGCTCCCACCTTCTTGAAGTGAAAATGGGCGCGAACACCATAAAACACCAGTTAGAACTTGCAATCGGTAATAACGAATTCGATATTGCGCTGCCAGCCGGCGGCTTGATGTTATCAATAGAGGAAAAGTAAATGCGGACTATTTCATATATCATACTGGCACTGCTTATTGGCTTCTCATCAAATACCTTTGCCGCAACCGGAGTCAGCGGAGACGGTCAAATCAACCAGTGCGACCAGAAGCGCTATTCGATAACCCTGACCAACAATACCGGAAATGAAGTAACCGACATTGAAGTGACTAACGATATCTCGTTGCTTACCGGTTTTTCCTATGTGCCTGGAAGCTCAGCAATTGCAGCCTGCGGGGTTACAAACGGCGATCCGACGTCAGGCTCCACATATAATCTAGACGCATTATGTGGCGGCGCCTTTACCCTTGCCGATGGAGAATCTGTCACCATCGAATATGATCTGAAAACTGACTGTACTGCCACTTCAGGTTCCAATCAGGCAGCTGTTACCTACACTATGCTCGGAGTCACTCAGAGTGAATCCGCCCAACTATCAATTGAGGTTCTGCCCGGTGCAATTACCATCAAAAAGGAACCGGCAATTCAATCAGCTGCTGTTGGCGATACCGTCAGCTGGAACCTTATCGTTGAAAACAGCGGTCTGGGCACGATCAAAAACGTCGAGGTTACCGATGAACTTGGGACAGGTCTTACCTACGTTTCGTCATCACCTGCCGGCATAAACACAGCTCAAACGACAACCTGGAATGCAACTCAAGAACCCGCCCTTGCCAGTATGGCCCCTGGAGATACAGTTACTATTACCATTGAGGCTACAGTCTCGGCCTGTGACGATCTTGACAATAAGGCAGATGTCCGTTTTGGCTGCGGTCCGGGAACCACTTGCTTCGATACCGCAAACGATGGCGGAACCGCTATCGCCTCGATTCAGCGCCTTGTAAAAACACCGTTGCTCGCGTTTACTCCGCCGAACATTACCTTCGATTATTGCGGCAATGCTACCCCTGATCCGGTCAGTATCGTTATCAGCAATAACGGTGACGGTACCGCTACTAATGTCCAGACCACTGTTGATTTGACTCCGTTGACTGTCTCAAACGTTTCCGCCGGAGCCAGTTATGACAGTAGTCAGAACACCTTTACGCTTGATCCCGGTACAACAATTCCCCCGGCTGGCTCCTATACCCTGACGTTCAACCTTGAACAGTCCGCCTGGTGTAACCAGTCTCTGCCATCCTCCCCGCTGCTCTGGCAAAAAAAATATGAAGACGAATGCGGAAATGACTTTTTTCCGCCGGTAGAAATGTCAAACATTACCGGACCTGCAGACGCTCCCGCGCTGTCGGTGACCAAAACCGGGCCGGAAGTAGTACAAATAGGTGAGACCATCAGCTATACGATCAACGTTGCACACAGCGGTCTCACCAACTGTAATGGCAGTTCAAGCACAGACGTAACCGTGACCGACACCATTCCGGCCGGCTTCACGATCGACTCCGCTTCAAGTAACGTAGGCGCTGGTGTCTGGACACCAGGCCCCAACGGTACCGGCGGCACCTACTTATGGAATTTTGATCCGGCAACAACCGCCAACTTCAACGCTACGCTGACCCTGCAATCGCCTGCTGCCAATGAATGCGCCGCCTTCTGCAACACAATCTTTGACAATACGGTTACGGCAACAGTGACAGACTGCTGCGGATGTGACCTGAGCAGCAGTGCCAGCCAGACCACCGCTATTGAATGTGACGGAAGCGGCATCAGTTCCAACAAGACAGTCGTACCCGCAATATCGCAGCGGTGCGATGAACTGACCTATACCAACGACTATACCTTTGATACAACAATCACCGGCATCGCACTCAACGAATTGGTATTGACTGAACAGGCTGAAAATAACCAGGCCTACAAAAACGGTTCCCTGGTCATTGAGCTTGATGGCACTGACCAGGCCTGCGGAACTGCAACCCAGGGAGCAGCCGGTAATCCATTGGTTATTTCTCTGGCCAATTGTCCGGCAACTTCTATTACCAATACAAATCTTAAAATTATCTATACCCTTATTTTTGAGGAAGACTCCACCGGCGACAGCTGTTCTGATCTGTCCTTTTATTCATGGTCAGATCTGTACCTAGGTGACAATCATCCTATCGGCAACTGCTTTGGAGACGGTACCATCCATGAAACAGTGCCGATAAATGTAGAGGCTCCGGCCATGTCGCTCTCAATTGACGGTTTGAGCCCAACCATCAGCACCTGTGATACGGAAACGGTTACAATTATACTTGAACAGACTTCGACAACAGCCTCCCCACGGGATGTGCGCCTCGATCTTTCCGGACTCAACTATTATGTGGTCGACCCGACGGCTATAACCTGTAGTGGAGTAGCACCAGTACAATGCACCCCAACAGTTGACGCAAGTGGCAACTATCACTGGGATTTTGCTGACGCTTTTAACGGAAACGGACAGCAGGCAGTAATTACCCTTAATGTTCAGAAAAGATGTACCGGCGGACCCGAACTGGAGGCAACACTCTTTTTTGATGATAAATGCAACGATAATAATATCCCTGATGAAACCTGCTCAATCAGCGCCAGTGATACACCGGCCCTGCTGACCAAAGCTGACCTGCTTATTACCAAGACACCGGAAATCTACCAGGCAGCAGGAAATCAGGCTACATGGACCATCTACGTAACTAATCGTGGAGACGGAACAGCACACAATGTCTGGATAGATGATACTCTTGGCAGTGGTCTGGACCTTGTCACCGGAACAACCACCGTATCACCAAATACAGGGGTCACAATAACAGAAGATAAAGACCATGAGGGAACGTCAATCAACGGTGTCACGATTGCTATCAACAAAATGGCACCAGGCGAAAAACGTGAAATCAAGATAGTTACCGATATAAACGATTGCAACAACCTGACCAATGATGTCAGTGCCTCCTGGGGATGTCCGAACAATTGCCAAGAACCAGTAACGGACAAATCCACCGTGGAAATCCCGACACCAAATCTCGTTTACACTGGTAAAGTTGGCACAGGCGCCCTTGCTCCCTGCAAAACTTTTCCCGGCTCAATAGTTGCCCGAAACAGTGGTCAGACAACGGTTTATAATGTCACCTTTTCCCAAAATCTGCCCGCCGGCATGAGCTATGTTCCCGACAGTACCAGGTGGAGGCTGAATGGCGGCGGCTGGAACGGCCCCAATGTGGCAGCTTTCAATCCCACAATAACAGCAGCAAACACGTTAGTATGGACTGCTGCACAAATAACGGCACTTGCTTCATTTGCTGTTAATGATAAACTGGAGATCGAATACCAGATTACAACCGACTGCACCTGGAACGGCGGTAACGCCACTCTCTCCAGCACCTACGAGAATCCCTGCGGTGCTTCATTGTCCGGCACTGACCGAACCTTCACGCTCAGTCCAAACGAAGTTGATATTCGTCTGGAAAAACGTCGCACGTCTCCCGCTGGCAATGTACCATTAGGCTGCGGTGATACTGTTGAATGGGAGATTAATGTCACCAATAACTCCGGTTTTTCAGTCGAGGCTATCCGGGTTACCGATACGGTTGGAGATGGATTCAATACAATATCTTCCTCAGACCCTGGCGCTACTGTATCCGGTTCGCAGGTTGATTGGGAAATCGGACCACTGGCGGCCGGAGCAACCACCACACTGCACGTCAGTGCTACATCCGATTCGGCTCCCTGCGGCACCGACCTCGATAACACGGTCGCCATTCAATGGGGCTGTGCATCAAGCGGCATTGATAACAATCCAGCAACAAATGACTACGACTGTCTGAACACGGCCCAAACCACAGCTACCCATGAATCAACACGGGTACCAGCCGCGGCACTGGCCAATCTCACCTTTGCTCCCGGCTCAATTGATTCCTGTAATGATTCAACAACCATGACCTTGAGCTTTGAGAACAGCGGACCAACCGATGCCAGCAATCTTGATCTGGTCCTTAACCTGCCTGCAGGTATCAGCTACAACTCAGGTACTGCCCAATTTGGTGTTGGAACAGACACCTCATCGGTTACCCTAAATCCAATAGCCGATCCAGCTGTTTCGGGCGCAAACCTTACCTTTACCAACACCGGAGATGTCAATGATAACCTGACTGACATACTTGAGGCTGCTGGCGGAAATGACACTGCCGTTCTCCAGTTTGATGTCGCCTCTTCCTGCTATAGCGGAGGCAACGTTTCCGGTAATCTCTATTTTTATGACTGCTGTGGTGGCTCCCAGCATTCCAGCAATTTCAGCCAGCCACTGCCAAGCAACAAACCCGTACTGACGGTAATCAAAACACCAGCAGCGGGCCAGATTGATTGCAATGGAACAAAGAAATGGACCATTACCGTGACAAATACCGGCAGCGGCAATGCCGAAGTTGTCCGTATTGAAGACAGCCCCGGAGCTTGGCTCGAGGTCATTACAGGTGCTCAATCCGATAATGTCACCGACATGGGAAGTGGCCTTTATGGCTGGGAGTTCAACAATTTAGCCGCTGGAACATCTGAAACCAGAACTTTAACCACCCGGCTGTCTCCCGGAGCGTCACCAGCTGACTGCACGGCTGCACTGCGACAAAATACGGCTAAAGTCTTCTGGGCATGCGGCACCACAGGGGACGCGGTAGACGGCGACCCGACAACCACCAGCTACTCCTGTGAAGACGCGACCCCGGTAAGCGTAACAACATCCCCATTACCGATGCCAGATCTTCAGGTTACCGACATTACTCCGAATATCACCTGTGACGCCAGCGGTGACGGTTCATTTACCGGCTCAATAACGGTAACAGTCAGAAACAATGGCAACGGCGCCACCCTTTCCAACTTTGACGTCACCGTAACCGACGGAACAAACACCTACACCGGGACCTACAACGGGACCCTGGCAAGCAACGCTTCGGAAACAATTACGATCACTGCAGACAGTTGGAATCCGGACTGTAACAGTTGCAATCCCTACTCATTTACAGCTACCGTTGACTCTGGACGTACAGTCTGCGAATGTAATGAAACAAACAATACAAGAACAGAGAATTATACTGCGCCGATCACCAAACTTGCAGTAACCAATATCACTCCTGATCTTTCATGCAATGGGGAGTCATTTGTTGATATAACCATAGCAAATCAGGGCTGTGCTGCTGTAGCCAGCGGTGTTGTAACAAGAATCAGTGTTACCGGGCAGAGCGGTTCTACAACCAACAACACAGGTACAACCAGCGGCAGCATAGCAGCAGGAGCTTCTGAAACGGTCAGGGTCTCAATGGGCACACTCACCTGCGGCGAGAATTACACAATCACCGCAACCGTCGATCCCGATAATGCTATCTGCGAATGTAATGCTAACAATCATTCACTGACAGATAGTTTTACCCTCCCCTGCTGTTCGATCAACCTGGAAAAGGCAACCAACACTGAAGATGCGGACTCTCCACCGGGTCCCTACATCGCTGACGGGAATACGGTTACCTGGACCTATGTGATAACCAATACGGGTAATACCGCCCTCAATAATATCACGCTGTCTGACGATCAGCTTCCGGCAGGAACAATCAGCTGTCCATCAAATTCACTTGCGATCGGCGCTTCACTGACCTGCACCTATTCAACGACGGTAAACGCGGCAATGGGCAATCAGTATGAAAATAACGCGACGGTTACCGGTACACCGGTCGACAATTCAGGTAACCAAATCGGAGATGATCTAACCGATTCAGATCCAAGCCATTTTCATCGTTATGCTCCGGCAATTACTATTGAAAAATCAACCAACGGGGTTGATGCAGATACACCAACAGGGCCCTCCGTTCTGGCCGGTTCTCCTATCGAATGGACATATACCGTCACCAACACAGGAAACCTTCCCCTGACCAATATCGTCGTCACAGATTCTGTCGAGGGTGTTATTTCCTGCCCGGCAACAAGCCTTGACGTCGGTGCAAACATGACGTGTACCGCCAATGGAACCGCAACAGCAGGCCAATACAGCAATAACGCGACAGTTACCGGAACATCCCCGACCGGAGAAACGGTATCTGACACCGATCCCAGCCACTATTTTGGCGAAAAAGGAGAAATCGACATCGAAAAATCAACCAACGGAGTTGATGCAGATGAATTGCCGGGGCCCTATATACCATCAGGTGCTCCGGTAAACTGGCTCTATCGGGTCACCAATACCGGAAACGTCGTCCTGTCGAACATAAACGTCGTTGACGACCAAGGGGTAGCCGTCGTCTGCCCTGGAAATACCCTTGCTCCCGGCGCTTTCATGGATTGTACAGGATCGGGTACTTCCAGTGCCCCGCAATACAGTAACAACGCAACAGTTACCGGCACCACCCCATCCGGCACTAATGTGACTGACAATGACCCCAGCCATTACTATTCGGCACTGCCGTCAATTACTATTGAAAAGGCGACCAACGGTGAAGACGCCGACTTTCCTCAAGGCCCGCGGCTGAACAAAGGAGACAACGTTACCTGGACCTATGTCGTGACCAATGATGGTGAGGTTTTAATTAACAATATCATCGTTACCGACGATCAGGGAGTATCGGTCTCCTGTCCCCGCACCAGTCTTGATGTTGGGGAAAGCATGACCTGTACCGGAACCGGGAAGGCTATAGCCGGTCAATACCGGAACAACGCCACCGTCACCGGCGACCCGATTGCAGGACCGCAGGTAACGGACACCGATCCGAGCCATTATTTCGCGGAAGCACCAAAACCGCCACTGCCACCACAAGACAAAACAAGTCAATTGCCTCCAGTCAGAACAACGGACAACGAAGGTTGTTGTCTGTCCGCTCAAAAAGAGCTGGTCGCGCACCGAAAAGAAGCGGAAGCGATTAGCGTTCGACGCAATCTGTACTATTATACCCATATGGCCATGTATTTGGCCTATGAACTGGCGGATCTGCAGAGAGTTACCGACCAACTGCCACGTTTTCCCCATTACAGATTATCCTCCCAGCGAGAACGGGTAATAGAGCTGGCCCGTCAGGCCAGCATCTCGAATGTGGCAGCATTAACCACTCGCTCTGAACTCGGGGTAACGATGAAATACGCCGATGGCCGTGAAAACGAAACTGGTCTCAGAAAAAAATTGCAAGAGCTCGCCGACAAAGCCGGCTGGCAAGGTAATATAAGTGGTATAAAACCGCTGTTGTTTGAATACTTTGGTGCCATTCCGATAAAGGAAGAGCGTAATGGTTCACATTGGGACCCGGCAGGAATGGATACGGAACTAAGTCCGCTCGCCTGGGGTATGACCATCCTCGCCCAAAGCGTTGAATTCGAACGGCTGACGGCCACAAAAACAGCGGATGATCAATTCATCAGGGAATTGCTTGGCTGGCAGCTGCAACAGAAAATATCGATGCTGGCCTCATTTTTACGAGAACGTTCTGATACAGAAAAATATTTTCCTCATCGATTTGCCCAACCAGAAAACGGGATATTTAAACTGAAAGCCACGGATAACGATTATTATCTGGTGGATCAGGCGGCACTGCTTCTCGGGATATCCCGGCTCGGTATCACCGCTCAAACTCATGAACTACCCTTTGCCAAAGATATCAATTTCATCCGTGAAACCCTCTGGCAGGCCATGGATTCACGAATCAATAAAGATTCTGGAATCTGGCAGCCATATATCGACAACGACAGGTCAGATGCAGTATCCGAAGCCGCTGAATACCTGGTAAGTGATCTACTATTCGCTGTTCTCGCTGCCGATATGGCCAACAAGGCTGAAGATTCATGGTTTGGCTCCTTTGCTTACAAAGGCAGGATCGACGACACCGTCAAGTTCCTCAGGAAGGCAAGCAACGATAATGGGACTATTGGTGAACGAGTACACCAGGATTCCTCTGTCGAAGATATCTCCTTTTTTGCAACTACAGCTCTGGCCAGGATGGAATTAATTGCCGGAAAAACAACTGACGGATGGAAACGATTTCTCGCGGCCGAACAACTCTGTAACGATAAACAACTGCATCTCTATCGACCTGATGGTCTACAAAACGGACAACTTTCATACACTCCACTCGAAATGGCTGTCTTCACCGGTTTTCTAAACGAAGCAGCCCGACAAAAGAGCAATATTGAAACAACGGTTTCTGATCGCAGTCTGGCATTTATTGAAAGGATTCTGTTTCAGGCCGGTCTGCAGATACACCCCGGACATGACGGCTCAAACCAGAACCAGCCGATCATCGCCGACGACAACCGGAATGTCGTACCGCTGCTCATTGGCTCCTATGGAAACGAAGGAAACGACATACTGCCCCCAGTGGCACTAAGCCAGATTCTGCTGAATCCGCCACTCTCAAGACTTTCCAATACTTACGACACAAATGGCCCGGACCGGCTTGAGCACCAGCCAACCGTATCAGGCAATACAAAACAGTTCTTCCGTCACTATAAAAAACGAACAATAAACATGGAAGAAGCAGCGATGGCACTGCTGTATCTCGATGACGCGTCAGAAACCCTAAACCGTCTCTCTTCCTGGAAAAAGAATCCTTACTTGCTTGATAATACCGGTCTGGAGACTTTATCCCAGGAATTAGCCCGCATCTGGAAAGCCAACCTGTATGCGATTTCTTTCCGTTACAGCCGAGGGATTCCACTGACTTTCAGTCCTTCGCTTGAAAAACGGTTCAACCTGTCTCGTAATGAGCTTGAAAAACGATATCAACAAGAACTTCAATCGAATTCCGACACACCTAATCAAGACGAATTCATTCCGTTGTTCATCGAATATAATAAAGGAGAACCATTCGCTACCAAAGAAGCAGCAACCGGCTGGGCGGGAACAGTCCCAGACGATACCATTTTAACCCGTGCACTCACTCAATTTGAACGAGCACAAATAAGGTTCCTGGAAAACCTGAATGGTCAGGACACAGATAACAACAAGAATGCGTCTCAGGCCGATGACGCGCGTTTCATCAGCGACCTCATTACCATGCAGGTTGGTTCAAAAATGGATTTTATTCAGCAACTAGTCAGCAAATCAGCAGACTCAGAACGCTTCCTGCCAAAGGCGTTTACCGTAGTCCGCGACAGCCGGAACGAGATCATCGATATCGAACCGGGAGAGAAAAGGAGCAACCAGCTGGATATGCTTTCTTTTGCGCTCTTATTGGCAGATATGGAGCAATGGTCCGCTGAAAATGACAAGAACCAGGCCACAGATAGCAGGCAGCGTCAGGCTCTTCTTGACAAATCAGTATCCCGACTGCTGACAATGCTGGCCGAAGATAAACGTCAGGGAATAAAGAACAGTTTGCTCGATACAGCACTGACCCTCGATTTACTCGCTCAACTCGCGAACCATCACCAGTTGCAAGAAACACAGAGAAACGCTGTCACCAAACTGGTAAAAGCAGAAGCTGAAAGATTTGTTGGAGTGGCCAAGGGTAGAAACCCAATCAAACATCTTTCCACTATTGGTACCGTTGAAAGTGGCAGGAACCAGCTTGCTGCCTACAGTGCTGTCATTACAGCTCTGGTCAGGGTACAAAACACTATTGACGGTATGGATCTTGGCGAGACGATCAAGTCTCTTGCCATTCATTTCGACCACCGCTTCTGGAATGACCAGCTTGGTGGTTATCATGGCCAGGCAACATCCTATTCCAGCAATACATTCAGTACAAAAACTTATAGTTATTCGGAACTCGATATGTCACTGACCATCAACTCATTGGCAGCAACACTTGAGTTCCTGAATGAGAAAGAGCGTCATGAACTCATTCAACATTTAGTCTCCTTTGGTCGCCGCTTGCTGGTTTTCCAGGAGTCATCAACCTCTGTCCTCAATGGGCTGCCACAATCCAGTAAAGAGTTTGATCTTGAAATCATGCAGGATATGGATGTCGTTGCAACCAACCACAAAAACATCTACCCGGGAGATTCATTACGGTACAAGATTGAAGTCTATAACAGATGCAAACAGGGGCAGCCAACACCGCCTCTGGGAAAAATCAGCATCAGGGATATCCTGCCGCAAGGAGTCTTCTATCTTCCCGGAACCACAAAAATAAATGGAGAAAACGCTGAAGATCCTGAATCACGGGCAGATAGCCTTTACTGGCAGCTTGACAAACTGGATGATTATGCCAGTATCAGTTTCGCTGTCCATGTACCGCCCGCTTATCGGTTTAATAAACTGGAAAACCGAATTGAGGTCCGGGCTGATATGGGTGGTAACCGAAGAAACAGGTTTTGTAATTATACCGACAAAATCTCCGACCCGGTCAATCAGCCGAATAGCTCTGTTGACGTCGTTTATTATTATGATACAAACCTCAACCAGCGCTTTGACATTGATGAAACAAATGCCAGGGGCATCTCTACCATTATCGACGGTGAACCGTTATCGGCACGAACTGATAACGCAAACCGGTTCGAAAAACTATCCTCCGGTTGGCACCTGTTAACTCCAGACTGGGAATCGATTGATTCCTTCATTGTTCCAACCAGGAAAACACCAGTTCAAACAATGCTGTCTGCAAACAAGCACAAAACAGAGTATATCGGCCTGGTACAATACACCGATGTCGAAGGATTGATATATGATGACCGCAACCATAATGGTCAGAAAGAGAAAAATGAACCTATCCTCTCACGAGCCAGAGTCGCATTAAAGAACCGTCCTGAATATTATGGTTATAGCGGAAAAGATGGCTATTTTAGGATCGAACATATACCGACAGATGATCGTTTCAGGAATCCAGCAGTAATTTTCAGTGAGCACCAGCCCTATATCGAAAACGACCAGAATGGTATAACATCTATCGGTATCGATATCAAAAAGCCGTAATACCCTGGAAAAGGGCTCTGGAGTCAGTAGTCTCCCCGAGCCCTTTTATTTTTAAGCAGGTAACACGGCCCCAGCTTGACTTTGAAAAAAATGGAAAACTTGTTCTAAAATGAGATTTTCCATGATGCATACCATCTCAAGGTTCTCGTTGTAACCCACAACAATGACAGGTCGGTGTGGAAGTGTGGTAACACATGAAGCTTACTGATACTAATTCACCTTTACTCTATTTTTAATCGATCAATGAAACTGCAGAAAAATCTCGCATCTTTTATTGAGAATAACCGCAACAGGTAATGTTAAAGACCTTTCATACATTTTTTGAAAAAATTATCTTAGACATGCTTTTGCAAAATCATTAAAATTTGCAAACCCACAAAATCATTTGTTACAATTGATAGAGTTACGGGTACATTTTTATAAAATCACAACATAAAAGCAGAGGGAGAAAGTATGAGTTGGTATCTTGAAGTTTTAAAGCAATATGCTGTCTTTAGTGGAAGGGCAAGAAGAAAAGAATATTGGTTTTTCTTCTTGTTTAATATCCTTATTGCCTTTGTCTTAGGTGTTATTGACGGTTTGATAGGAACTTTTACCGAAACCGGAGTTGGAATTTTAGGAACTCTCTATTCGCTGGCAGTTTTTATCCCTGGGATTGCAGTATCTGTTCGTCGACTTCATGACACTAATCGCAGTGCCTGGTGGCTTCTCATTGCACTGATTCCACTTATTGGAGCAATCGTTCTCTTTATATTCATGATTCTAGATAGCACGCCTGGAGCCAATCAGTACGGATCAAATCCAAAAGCAATTGACCAATTCTAACCGGGTCTTTTTATAGTGAATACCAAAAGCCAGGATGAATTTTTGTTCAGGGACTTTTGGTATTTGTCAATGAGACTAGGAAATCTTTCTCTGGCTGGTGAAATTGATATAATCACCCTACAACCCACCAAGTTTTGCAAATATCATCAAATTAAGCAGCTCAAATCGCCTGATCAGCTACTCATCACAAATATAATTCACAATACTATCTGAAAATGGTTTTCTTGCTCCCAGAAAAGTTAGATAAACTCCAATTTATTGTTATGCTATAAAATAACCACTTTAATCATTTAAATGTTTCTAGAATAATCATGGAATTGAACAAAATAGAATTCATCGCGATGAATAATCCTGTTCGCCGGTTCAGCCAGAAAAATATCGAGTTTAATCGATTTAAAAAATATATTTCAAATCAAAATGTTACCTTGCTAGATTCAACGATTCTGGATGCGGGTTGCGGTTCCGGCTATAGTTCAAAACTTATTGCCCAAACTTTTTCTCCAAAGGAATTAATCGCCTTTGATTATATGCCTGAGCAAATTGAAATTGCGAAGAAAAAGAAACCATATGCAGAGTACTACGTTGACGATATTACAAACATGCAACAGCCTTCAGAAAAATTTGATGCAGCCTTTGTTTTTGGAATTCTGCATCACGTCCCAAACTGGAAACAGGCAATAAACGAGTTACATCGAGTTATCAAAACAGGCGGTCACCTGTTCATTTGTGAAGTGGATGATAAAGGAGTACAGTTTGTTGACAAATATTTAAAATTTAAACATCCTGAACAGGCAAGATTCAGCTGGGAACAATTTTCAACCGCCTTAACTGAATCTCAGTTTATCATCAAAGAACAGTCAAAATTAATTTTTAGTTGTTTCCGATCCTACATGTGCAAGAAGATGTAATAACTGAAGAATTTTGGTATTTCACAGTCGAAAAACCGTCATGCAAACCTGACAAACAATAAGCATGCAAAAAGATTTTATTCTTCCTTTATTGATTTTTCGTTCTCCAAAATCCGATCTAATTCTTCTACAAAAAAAGGTATAATATATTTACATCCCAAACCATTGAGATGATCTTTATCAACGTACATGCTTTCTCCTTCCAGCAAAGGGGTTTGAAAATACTGGAATACATCAATGACATTTGCGCCCTTTTGCTCTGCCAAACTGGTGACAAAATCTCTACTTGGTTGCTGCCATTTTTTTAAAAATGCGAAATCGTATGAACATGGCTGTTGCAAAGAAAGCCAACTCTTCAGAAGTGGCAGATAACGACATTCCTTACCTTGATTAAAAACTGGAACTTGTTGTACTATTACAACCCGTTTATCAAGTTTTTTGATACTGTCGATCGTTGAAGAAAGAGCTTCCCTATAGTACTCCGTATGATTGCTCACCTCATTTCCTTTTGGACTGACAAAGGTGAGTTGCCGATTATTTGCCAGGTAACCCTTGCCGTCATAAAACAAATCAAACCGCTGTGCAAATACAACTATCTTTACCTTTGGATCTTCTACTATATCGGTTGCAAAAAATGGCAATACTTTATAGCAATTTGTTTCATGACAAGGATCAATATAACTTTTGAGATTTATATCACCTAAAAGCATTGGACAACCTGGTCTGCCCAAATAGCGCACACCATACCCATTTGCTTTTGCCCAAGCTGTTGCAGCCTGGAGAAAATGTGGTGCATGACTATCTCCAACCAAGGCGATAAGGGGTGTTTCTTTATCTTTCACATTACATTCAAAATATTGGACTCCGTTCTTTTGCTTCCCAACACAAATGTTAGGGATAATCTGATGGTACTGCATGTTTTGAACAGCAGTAGAACGTTTTTCCACCCGCCATGCAGCGGTATCATACTTCTCGAGGATCTTGCAAGATACGACAAAGGACAAAGCAATCACCAGCCCGCTTAAGATAACTGTCCGGTTTTGCAAGGATGACTTTCGTGCGGGTTGTTCAACAAAAAAATAACTCAATATCGATAGAATAAAGGCTATTATAATGATGATGGTAGATGAGAAAAAATCCAATTCATAGACATTAAAAATAAATTGCCAAAAAATAATTACAGGCCAATGATAGAGATAAAGAGAATAGGAAATTTTCCCAATCCCCACAGGAATTCTTGCTGCAATAATTTTATTGGCAATGGAAGATTCTGGTCGCAAATGAATGAGCAGAGCACTGCCCAGGCAAGGGAAAATAGCACCAAACTGCAGGAAGGAATGACCAAGAAAGTCATTTTTAATAAAGAAAAAACTGAAAAAAATTAAAGATATTCCGACTATTCCTGTCAGATGACTTGCCAAACCTTTTTTCGGCAGCGGCAGGATACCAAGACACAAAATACCACCAATACAAAATTCCCATGCCCGGGAATAAAACATATAAAAGGCAAGCTGATAGTTATGTACCGCCAGGAAGTAACATGCTGCATACGAAAAAACAGCAGCAAAGCTGAGAATTATTCCTGTTTTGGCATCTATTGATTTTGTTTCAATCAGTGTATGAGCTGTGTCTTTTTTCCTGAAAAAAATGTAACAAACATAAAGAAGAAGAGGCCAAAAGAGATAAAATTGTTCTTCAACTCCCAACGACCAGGTATGTAAAAGAGGCTGACTCTGGAATCCTTCGTCAAAGTAGCCTACTTTTCGAGAAAAAAAGAAATTAGATAATTGTCCAGCAGCATATCTTGCTGAACGTATATAGTTACTATACGTTTCAGGCGTCAGCGAAAAAACAGCCAATGGGGTAAAAAGAAAGATTACAACAAAGAGAGCAGGAAAGATCCGTTTTATCCTTCGTGCATAAAAATTGCTGAACGAAAAGGTTCCCTGTTGGTTCTGACGAATAAGAATATTTGTAATGAGGTATCCAGAAATAACAAAAAAAATATCAACACCAAGATAACCACCGGGAAGAAGTTGTGGTTGCAGATGGTAAAGAAAAACGGACAACACCGCCAAAGAACGTAATCCATCAATATCCGGTCGGTATCCTCCAATGACACCACCTTGTTGCACAGAATTCTGTTTATTAAAACAGTGGATTGTCCAGTAAGATAATAATTGCTTCATTTATTAGTAACAGTGTTCAAGTTTGATCTTGTATCGCCCTTGCAGAAAAACTGCAAGTCATCAAGCCACCACCATAAATGGAGGCTAAAAAATACCCACCCCACAGGTAACATGTACCGGCAACTCACTCAAGTGGAAAGAGAGTAATTTCTGATCAGTCCGAAAAATTTTCAGCCAAAAATGATTGGGTAAAACGTTCACCCTGAATTTACGCTATTTGTGGAAAGTCAGGAAACAAATTCATTTAATTTTCTTGATATTTCATGATAAGTTGAGACAGTTGCTTAACGGCAGATATGGCATAAGTAATCCGAATGGAAAATTAATTCACCGAAAACAACAAATATTCCCCGCTGTCAAATTACTTCATTATCAGCTACTCATATGAAAATCACGCTCCTTTTCATCAATGTTTTTTACTTATTAAGTTTAATAAGTTGTACTACGGCAGCAGCATTCAATGAGACAGGAGATACTGCCTTTTCTCCTGATGTACAACCAATTATAAATGGTGATTGGTATCGCCCTGCTCTTTTCGTCACCTGGCAATGGCAACTGGAAGGAACTGTCAACACTTCATATGATGTAGAAATATATGATGTGGATCTTTTTGATACACCCATACAAACTATAACAGAACTCCATTCCAGAGGGAAAAAGGTTATATGCTATTTTTCAGCCGGTTCCTATGAAAATTTTCGAAAAGACAGCGATAAATTTCTTGCCGGTGAAATAGGTAATCCCCTTGCAAGTTGGCAGGATGAACAATGGCTGGATATTCGCTCTACAAATGTCCATGCAATTATGAAGAATCGCCTGGCACTGGCAAAAAAGAAAGGATGTGATGGGGTGGAACCTGACAATGTGGACGGTTTTACCAATAATTCCGGATTTGATTTAACCGCATCTGACCAATTGGCATTTAATAAGTTCATTGCAAATGAAGCTCACAGAAGAGGGCTGTCAGTGGGATTGAAAAACAATCTTGAACAACTGGGCGAACTTGTTGATTATTATGATTTTTCCGTAAACGAGCAATGCTTTGAATACGACGAGTGCAACGATCTTATTCTTTTTATTGAGCAAAGCAAACCTGTCCTTAATGCAGAATATATGAAAGATTATGTTGCAGACCCCAAAAAAAGAAAGGCTCTTTGCGAAAAATCAATGCACTTGCAATTCAGTACCTTAGTACTCCCACAAAACCTGGATGACAAATTCAGATTCAGTTGCCAATAAAAACCGTTACTGGAAATACGAAACAGCGTCAGATTAATAAATCGGAGGAAACCATGATTGGCACCTGCATTTCCGAACCAGATTTTTTTACCAAGTGGCAAAATTAAATTCAAAGAAATTTGGCAACGGCCTTCTCGGGATCGTTCTTCAGGCTATTCGGCAATAATCAAATTATTAAGAGTCTTTTAAATCGGTAGTCTTCGTTACAATGAAAACAAAGCGACTAGCGGCAAACCCGGTTCTTTTGGAACTGTCTGTAAACGGCTTAATGCAGATGACTTAAATAAAAAAATCAGATTATCCAACTGAAAACAATCACTTTATTTCTAATGTTGATATAATACGAAAAAGGTCTTATGTTTGTTAGTGCAAATACATAAAGGTATGTTTCAAAAGTCCGATTTCATTTGTCAATGTACTTACCGGGAAAATTTCAAAAAAAGGGAAAATTATGAAAAAATTAACCTTTCTCGTCATAATCATACTCGCCTGTTCACCTAATCTTGTATTTTCAGAAGACCTCAATAAGTGCATGTCTGCCTGGAATGCAAAGCAGGCAGGGAACTATTCAACTGCACTCCGACTGTTCGATGAATGTATAAAAAAAGGAAACTTAACACCCAGCAGTCTTGCAAGAACCTATCGCAATATAGGTCTTACATATCAAAGTCAAGGTTCATTGAAAAAAGCGATTAATGCCCTTACCAAAGCCATAGAAATGAATCCTCCCGATGTATATGATGACTATCTTAATCGTGGCAACACCTATGATATGGCAAATAAATTTGAAGAAGCGATGAAAGACTATGAGCTTGCCCTTAAAAGTCGACCCGGCTATGCAATGGTTTATTTTGACCGTGGAATTGCGTACGAACACTACAAGATGTTCGATAAGGCCAAAACTGAATTCATCGAAGCATATAAACATGGCCTTCGTACACTACCTTTAATTGAGCGTTTTATGTTATATGGTATCGATATTAATAAAGAACTTGGTTCTCAAAAAGCATCTCCGGGTAAGAAATAATAGGCACTCCTTAAAAAATTGTCTGGCAGATTTTTCCCTCTGAACCAGACGCATCTTTTTAAGGAAAGATTCGTCTAGTTTCTTTCCTGCAAAACTTTTTTAAAAAAGCTTTGTTGCTCAATGGATTCGGCCCATTTACCCAAAATAATAAATAATGCATATTTATAGCTGACTATTCTTTTTCTTTCAGCCAATACGATTTTTAAACAAAAAAACAGATAAACCACAGGGATAAAGAAAACCAGGGCGTAGTCTATGATTAATGCTTTATCAGCGAGTTGGCATCAAACCAAACTTTGTCATTTTGGCAATATGCCATAACTGCGATAAATCTCTTAATAAAAATCTTGCTTTAGCTTTCTTGTTACTATGTTTACAAAGCACTTTTACAATGAGTATTAAAATAGTCATGCTTGAAAGTAGTAAATGAGCAAGTGTATAGCCAAGCCCTTTATTTTTCCTGAAAAATAACAATTCGCTTTCGATGTTCAGACTGTTAAGTTGCTTTCCCTCCCCTGTCAACTCCCCTTCACCCTTAGCACTTTCTCCTCCAATGTGAACAACCGAAGTATCTGGGATATAATGCACTTCATATCCAGCCCGCTTCACTCTAAGACAATGGTCAACCTCTTCATAGTACATAAAAAAACGGGGATCAAAAAGACCAACCTCATCGACGACAGCCTTCCTTGTAAGATAAAAACAGCCGGGAACCCAATCACACCGGGTTGCACATTCTGGTGCAAACCCTTTATAATCAATCATCTTCACATTTGGGAAAAACCGTTCTCCACCAACCGCACTCAAAAAAATATTCATCATTGACGGAAAAAAACGGCAAGAAGGCTGAAGGGTGCCATCCCGCCCCACCAACTGAACGCCTAAAACCCCACATTCTGCATTTTTCTTTATGTAATCCAACGACACAAGTAAACTATCGGGAGATAAGAAGGCATCTGTGTTCAAAAGCAATATGTAGTCCGATTTCACTAAATCAAGCGCCTTATTGTTTGCCCTGCCAAACCCGACATTTTCTTCACTTAAAACAATTTCAACTTCAGGATAGTTCTCCCGTATAAAACAAACGGAATCATCTGTTGAGGCATTATCGACAATAATTATTTGAACAGATAAATCTGATGTAGCAGAAGCTACTGCGTCTAAACATTCTGGTATCAGGAATTTGGTATTATAATTTACAATTATTATTGTCAGATCATTTTTAATCATTGTTGAAACCACCCTTCTTTTTCGCAGCGTACATCCTCAACAGATCCCTTACGTCAGCTGACAGTAGCCTCACTTTTTCACCTGTTTTTCACTATCAGCCACATTAAGCAATTCCTGCATGAACAACCTTTCAGACAACAGAATAATTGATGCATGACTCTGAAAACAACCTTTGAATTGTCTGCACTCTGCATTGTTAAAACATTCTGTTTTGATTCAATACAGCTCAGAAGGTATCAACATAAAATCACAGTGTTTATTCTCTTGGAGTTCTTACCCATTTCTTTTCCGGTTTGTAAAGCAACTTCAAATAAATCGGAACTTTCATCAAAATGTACCATGGGATTCTAAGTATATCACCCCAAGACAGGACATCCCGGCCAAACTTAAGCCACCCTCCTCCAAGAAATACACCAAGTACAACCAGCGGTAAAAATGACAGAACCATCCATAATAATGAGTTAACAGCAATACCATAAACGACGGCAATCAAAAGAACCAGTAGCTGCAACAACACCAGAAAGGAAAGGGGCGGTACACCAACTTCCAGAGCAAGGAAAAAAAGATTGACATTCCTTTCTTTTATAGCCATTGCAAATAGAGACGGGACCTGATTCAACAAGGTGTTAAGGTGACCATGCTCCCATCTTGTTCTCTGTGATTTTAACGCAGACTTTTCTTTTGAAAAATAACTCAAAACCGTAACTTCTTCACAGTATAACGGTGGTACCCCCATTTTTGTACAATCAATGCCAGATTGCATATCTTCAACCATGTTTCCCGTTGCAAAATTGAGTCGTTCTACCACAGACCATGGGAAAGCCATGCCAGTACCCAATAACAGGCATGGATATCCAAAATATTTCAATCCCAAAGGCCGGATATAGTTCTTCAAAAGCATGGCAAAAGCAGAGATCTTCGTTGTAACTGCTGCATTGTTTTGCGGGACACAAAGATTTTTTGCCTGGGTCGGCAAACTATATTCATAGGCATTTCTCACTAAGGTCTTCAGATGTCCCTCACTCAAGACACAATCTGCATCAAAAACGACAAGAACATCAGGCGGAGAATGCTGTTTTAGATATTGTATGCCAAAATCCAGTGCATATCCTTTCCCACGCAAATGTTGATGAACTCTTTCAATGACCGTAACACCGTATCCAGCGGCAATCTCTGCAGTTTTATCTGAACAATTATCAGCAACCACTACGATTTGAGCAGGTTCTTCAACATGATCAAGCAGCCCATGAATTGTTTTACCGATATCTTTTTCTTCATTATGTGCTGGAATAAGAACATTATAAGCAAACAAATCACGACGTTCCGAACAAGTCTCTGTTGTCCTTTTTCGTTGATATAAAAATGCACCTGCGACTTCTATTCCCAGGAAAACCACAGGAACCATCAACAGAACAAAAACTATACTGACAACAATTTGCATTTATTCATCCTTATTGAACAATTCATGCACAAAAATGTACTCGCAGTTTTTTTGCCTCAACGATATCTTGATGATGCTTCGCAACTTCCTTTGCTCCGGCCTGTCCCATCCTGGAAAGTTGCTCAGGTGGACTCTGTAGTATTAAAATAATTGCTTCCGCCAGAGCTTCGACATCACCTGCCGGAATAAGCCAGCCATTTTCATCAGGTTTAACCAACTCCGGTATCCCGGCAAGATAAGTTGACAAAACCGGACGTCCCAAGGCTAACGCCTCCATAATAACAACCGGCAAACCTTCTGCAAAACTTGGGAAAACCATTGCACGGCTCATCTGTATTTCCCGCTTTATCTGGGTACCATCTAACCATCCGGTAATAAAAATTTTATCCTGCAGGTGATATTGTTCGATAATTTTTTCTAAAACCGCTCGCATTTCACCATCGCCTACAAAAACCATTTGAAAATCAATTCCTTTTGATGCAACCTGGTGCAGAGCTTCAACAATTAATGCTTGAGCTTTTTCTTTGCAAAGTCTGCCGATGGAAACAAGCCGTGGGACATCCGGCACAGCAGTTACTGTTTCCGTTAAAAAATTGCTATCCACAGCACAATGAACCACCTTTATCTTAGGCCAGCATTCAACCCCACTCCAACGCATAAGCTGGCTTCTTCCAAAACTTGAGATAGCAACCACAAATTTACAGTGGTGTATCTTGTCTTTCAATGCCAAGCCTTCCGGATTATCATACTCCTCTGGTCCATGTACGGTAAACGAGTACTCGGGTCCGCCAAGTATTCTGCACAACATCGCAACTGCTGTACTATTCGTCCCAAAATGGGTATGAAGGTGTTCAACTTCATACTCTACAAGCTTGTCCAGTAGATGGCATGCTTCAACGAAATAGGCAAAATGAGCAACAAACCTTCTTCGGTTTTGATTGAGCAGCCTTAACATCCATAAAAACGCTTTTACAAAACGGCGAGGACTCGAAACAAAGGCTTTTAAGACTGAACGAAATAACTGCACCAGCCCAACATCTAAAAGCGCGTATGTTTTGTCCCTTTCTGCCAGATCATCCTTATCAACCAATTCATTTTTGGGGGTCGAACGTATCGAAAAACGAACGACCTCATCGCCCAGACTTTCGATAGCTAAAATTTCCCTTCGTATAAAGCTATGGCTTATTTTTGGATACAGATTTATGAGATAAGCAATTTTCATAGATATTGTATATTCCGTTATTTTTATTCATGTTAAAATGCGACAGGTATGGAGTTAAACATAATCCCAATCTTCTGGATAGGACTTTCTTGCAAACCATAAAAATAGCCAAAATTTTCTTGTTGCAGAACAGATTGTAAATACGAAGAAATAGCAAAAAACAAATCCATTTTCAATAAGGAATAACCGCTGGAAACCTCTGCCCTGAAACTTGATTTGGGCAATAAGCATAGAAAATTCTCGTTATTTTTTTAACTCCCTTTCCAAATCAATAGGTCGCTATACGACAACAACCCGTGCTTGAAATTGAAAATCATGATAAAATAGAGTTAAACATAATTTGAAATAACCTGTTATTTTTCAGCGGACAATCAGGAAATATTCGCACAATCAAACTCGTTTCACTCACCAACAATCCCAAGATATGCACTTCCGCACGGAGGATCATTGTTATGAAACACGAGTGGAGAAAAAAAGAAAAAGCTATCTACCTGCCACCGAACAAACCTGTAATCATAGATGTCCCTCAATGTAAATATTTTACCATCAACGGAAGCGGCAACCCAAACAGCCCATTTTTTTCAAAATGCGTTGAGACCTTATATGCAGTCTCCTACGCGATACGCATGTCCCACAAAAAAGGGCTGCAACCTGAAAATTTCTACGAATATACCGTGTATCCTCTGGAAGGCGATTGGGATATATCTGAAAACGCGAAAAAATCTTTTGCAGGAACCATCAACAAAGACGAACTGGTCTTTACGCTAATGATTCGCCAGCCAGATTTTGTTACCGCTGAATTTGCAGAAAAAGCAAAAGAGTGGGCAAAAAAGAAAAAACCTGATCTTGATATTGACAAGCTGTCATTTCGCGAAATATCAGATGGCAAATGCATACAGATGATGCACCTTGGAAGCTATGATAATGAACCGGAATCATTTGCAATCATGGAGGCTTTTGCCAAAGAGAATCAGGTAAAACGAACATCAATGCAACACAAGGAAATATACATTTCAGACCCAAGAAAAGTGGCACCAGAAAAGCTGAAAACCGTGTTGCGTTTTAAAATCGAGTAATACATGCAAAAAAAGAATACTCAATTTCAGTTGAACGCAACTGATTATGCAAAGAATTCCAGCGCCCGGCTTCTACTCTCCTGAAGAATATACACCATGGATAAAGAACTGTGGACTGAAGTTACTCGAAATATCCTTACTGCCAAAGGACATGATCTATAACAGTCCCGATACTTTCAAAGGATGGTTTCGCACCACCTGGCTGCCTTATATTGATCGAGTACCCATTAAACAGCAAAAGCATTTCATTGATTTTATTATTGAAAATTATCTCACAGCAAATCCGCCAAATGAAAACGGCAAAATATGCATAAAAATGCAGCGTCTGGAATTTATCGCTAAAAAGATCACTTGATAACCTGTTATGTTGGGATAAAAATGAGTAAATTACGTTTTAAAGTTGCTGAGTCTGCTAGACGACTTTACAAAAAAGAAATTTCATTTAATGAATTTCTCAAAAATACTCCTGAGCCAG
>PDWI01003841.1_pt1 | contig 27215 bp, 32 predicted proteins | sample 1430891 | NCBI WGS metagenome assembly PDWI01 (sample SAMN01162508, study PRJNA174530) | Oral metagenome, whole genome shotgun sequencing project. | biome: Marine environment; feature: Marine mammal; material: Swab sample of the gingival sulcus; isolation source: swab sample of gingival sulcus... | reverse complement strand
CGTTGCGTTTTCATTAGAAGTTACGGGACCAGCTGAATCAGGTGGAGCATCCTCAATGTTACCTATTGGGAATTGGAATTAGTCCAACTCTGCTCTCAGGACAATATACCCGTCAGTTTAATCATATATTTTGGTAATAAAAATGAATGAAAACATGAAAATATTAGGAATTATATTCTCTGTTATTTTTATAATAGCACTTGCAGTTTATTTTACTGTTGAGGATTCCCAAAGAATAAAAAAGTTACACATAGAGTACAAAAGTGTTAGTTCTGCTGATGAACTTAATGGTAAAGTACAAAACTTATATACAGAGAAAGGAGCTTGTTTTGTTACATTATTAGGTGAAAAAAAAATTTCCATTGCACCATCAGGAAATTATGCTTATAAAGAAGTTTATTTAAGCAGAGTTATTTCCATCGGAGATAAAATAATAAAAGAACAAGAATCAGACACTTTAATCGTATTCAAAAAAGAGTCTGAATACAAGTTTGTCATTGGCAAAATAATAAACAAATAAAATGTAGTGCTTAGTTTCTATTTCATTCTGCAACAAAAGGGTACGAATATTCGTTTTAGCTGAGATAGGGAGATTTTCGGAAGAGATAGTTTCTGTTTTTAGTTTAGAGGAGAAAAATTTATTATAAAAGTGGGGTTTAGATATGTTTTCGACAGATAAAAACGCTTGTTTGGTTTTGTATTAGGTAAAAAGAGGTTGTCTTTTGTATGAGCTCTCAAATAACAATCTTACAGTGTCGCAATATTTTTATTAAATAAGTCCTTAAACTTCTTATTGGCAAGCATCTTATCATTTCTATTTGTTCAATAAAAAAGTAAAAATCATTACCTTGCAGGTAAGATATGTTCTTTGAAAAAGACAACGCGGGTTACCTATAGCTATTGCCTCAATAACCCGCTAATATACACGGATCCTACAGGAGAATTAACTTGGTTCGATATAGTATCCGGGGAGTCTCTCCGTACAATCCTTTAGGGCGCATTTATTGGGGAGCTTCAAACATCGAATTTGGTCCACTCTGGAGATATACAGGATATTAGTTTAGCAAAAATGAAAAATGTAGATTTTTTTAGAAACCGATTTTATATTCTTTATGATTATATATTAGACACGCAAGGTTCTTCGTCCTTAATGGAGCAGACTAAAGAAGTACTGGAAGAAGCTTGTGAAAAGAATGATATAAAACAACTAAAAAGAATAGACAAGGAATTAAATGTATGGCTCCGTGAAATGTTCCGGCCGGATGAAAGAAAGGAACTGGAAGAATTATTCAAGGAAAAACTAAATGAAAATATAAATGATTTAGACCAGAGCCGAATTGCTAAAATTAACAAGGTTGTTAAACGAGGGAAAATTAATAATAAAAAAGAGTATGGAAATGAAAAACATATAGATTTAAACAAAACGCCCGGCAATGCTGGGGCTTTATTATGCTCCGTGCCTGGATTAAAAAATTAAAAATCATTACCTTGCAGGTAATTATGTTCTTTGAAAAAGACAACGCGGGTTACCTACGGCTATTGCCTGAATAACCTGCTTATTTACACCGATCCGAGGAAATTGCACAGGTTAGGCAGGATTACGGACAATCTTGGCATAATGCCACAAATAGCGGGGGAGGTTCAGGATGGGAAGTTTATGCAGGTGCTGCAGCCTCAGTTGGCAGTGAAATGTATTATAGTAAAACATACGGTACTTGGATGGGCAAAAACTTTAAATTTTATCAGCAGACTTGGGGAGGAAATAGATTTACAGGTGGTAAAAATAAATATGCTAAAAATACATCTAATGCTATAAAGTGGGGTGGGCGTGTCCTTGGTGCATGGAATGCTTATTCTATTAACGAACAACGAAGAAATGGACAAATAAATAATATTCAGTGGGGTATGGAACAAGCTTCAAATGCTTATTCTACTCTTGGTGGCTTATACGGAGCAGCTTGGGGGATTGGTTGGGAGCTTGGAAGAGCTGTTACAAATACAAGTTGGTATCAAGAAGCTAAGTTTAATTTTTGGTATAACTACTGGGAAAGACAGGTTGGAGCACCATCACAAGCTAATGAAACCTTTTGGTATTATTTCTATCAAAACTATTAACCATAATGAAAGGATTATATTATTACTACTATCTTTTTTATACAAAGATATTGCCAGATAATCAACCGCACGGAACAGTAATATTTTCATTGAGTTTTTTATTGTCTCTAATTGTTAACGGATTAATAAATATGACATTGGCCTATTTATTTGGAATAGCTTTAGGTAAATTTGAAATGATAGGTATTTTATTAGTTATAATACTTCTAATGTATTTATTATTGTTCAGGAATGGAAAAGCTAAAAGAATAGTAGAAAAAGAAAAACCAAAAATTTTTGGAAGTCACAGTGCTTCAATTATCTTGGCAGTTTTACTATTCTTAATTGGGATGTTGTTCCTATTTTTTGAAGCAGATTGTACTAGGATGATTTTAGAAACTCGATAAAAAAACAAAGTCTGGTAAATCCAGGCTTTTGTTTTATAAAGGATAAGCTTGTTTGGCGTTGAAATCTCGAATTAAAGCACTAAGGACTTTTAAAATAGATTTTTTTCTTCTTCTCGTAGTTGGTCAAGCTTTTTGAATTGTGCCGAAATCCCTGAATCTTTGAAGCTTCCTTTAGCTTGTTCTGCTTTATCTCCACGTACTAAGTAATCTATAGAAGTATTAAATAGGCACACTCAGGTATAATTATCAAGTTGTATATCAGCCATATAATGTTATATTTAACGGAACAGTTACAATCCCAAAATAAAAAGAATTGTAAAATGAAAAAGTTAATATTTATTTCATTCATAATAATACTATCAATAGCAGTAGGCTGTAAGAGATTTCCAGATATAGGGGACGGATATCAATTAGATTACAATAGCATGAATGATATTTCAATCGTTAAAATTCTAAAAAAAGGAGATGCTCCAACAATCTTTATTTACGGACATATTTTGGATTATGCATTTGATTCAACTTTTATTATTGCGTCTGAACGTCCAAGAGATAGTGTAATTGGAATAAAAACCATGACACAATCAAAGTATCAGGAAGCCTTTGAACAGAGCACTTTTAAGCATTATTGGATAATTAATAAGAAAGAACCAATTGTGTATAGTTTAGATACATTAACTCAGCGTGCTAAATACTCTAACGTTTATGGTCCGTTTAAAAAAGAAGAATATTTACTGAAACGAAAAGAATTAGGTGTGCCATCAAAACTTAAATTAAAAGAATAGTCAATAAAAAATGCCCGAGTAAACGGGCATTTTTCTTTTATAGTGCCGCAATATTTTTATTAAATAAGCCCTTAAACTTCTTATTGGTAAGCATCTTATCATTTCTATTTGTTTAATTTAAAAAGCAAAATCATTACCTTGCAGGTAAATATGTTCTTTGAAAAAGGCAGCGTGAGTTACCTACGGCTATTGCCTGAATAACCCGCTAAAATATGCCGGCTCCACAGGTTACCAAATTGCATATATCGGAACGTATGATGACGACGATTTGAGGAAAAACGATGCCAGGTTGATTCTCGATCGTATCGAATTTGTGCGGGAAGAAGATGGCAAAGCTGAGGGGGATGGAGATTGGTTTAGCAATGCATATAATAGTGCAATAGGTAGAATGGTAGTTCCCGACTTCCTTGCCATAGGTGTTGGATTTAATGGAATCGCTGGTTTTGGTGGTGGAACTACAATAGAAGCACGGTGGATTACTCATGGTCCAGAAGCTTCTTGGAAGCCTATGATAACAGTTACACAATCTGTTGGTGGAGGTTTTTCTGTAGCTTCAATATTAAATATTGAAGCTGCAAATTACATTGGGAATGTTAATAATATTACTCGCTCTATGATGCAAACAAGTACACCTAATGGAGATTTCCCTACAATATGGGGAGCTGCAGGTGTTGCTGCTGGTGGGAAAATTGGGGTTACAGGTTATGTTACTCCAAATGTTGGAGGCTCATTTATAATTGGTGGAGAATTGAATATGGGAGCAGGATTACCTGCTGGGCCTTTACCAGTGAATGGTGCTGGAGGTGCTAGTAATACTTGGATTTTGTATGATTTCTATTAATAGTTTAAAGATGAAAGTTGTATATATTGGAATTGCAATATTGATTATTGTCTTTGTTTATCTTTTTACAGCTCAGAAGATAGGAGAAAATAGAGAAAGACAATTTTTCATCCGTTTTGACACAACGAATATCAATGGACGGTTAGAGTATGCCAAGATTGGGTATCATGGATGTGTATTCAAAATTGAAGGAACAGAAAAGGAATTTGTTTTTTATCCGTATACCAGCGAGTTAAATGGAAATAACATTTTTTACAATATTGCAAAAAAAGGTGATTTAGTTATTAAAGAGGCGCACTCGGATATTTTGAAATTAAAGAAAGAGGATGATAAAGTTTACATTTATAAATTCCGAAAACCCAATGATTAAGCAAGTTTTAGCACTAATAATTTTTGTTGTAGCATTGGTTGGGAGCTTGGTCGAACAATTACAAATACAGGCTGGTATCAGGAAGCTAAATTTAATTTTTGGTATAACTACTGGGAAAGACAGGTTGGAGCACCATCACAAGCTAATGAAACCTTTTGGTATTATTTCTATCAAAACTATTAACCATGATGAACGTTTTTTATTATTACTATTATCTTTTTTACAAGAAGATATTAAAGGATAACGAACCCCATCTATTAACAACCTTGGCATTGAGTTTTTCAATATCTTTATTAGTTAATGGTGTTTTGAATATAACTTTAGCCCACACTATAAAGTATGTTTTGGGAAAATGGGGAATGATTTCAATCTTAGTGTTGTTATTAGCATTCTTTTACTTTTCTTTCTATAGAACAGGAAAAGCTGAAAAAATAATTAAAGAGCAACCAAAGTTTTTTAATAGTAATAGGCTTTCAATAATACTAACTATTATATTTTTTATTGTAACGACTTCTTTTATGTTTTGGGAAGCTGGTTATGTAGGAAATGTATTAGGAACGAGATAAATAAAGAGCCTGGCAAAGTTGAACACAACATATATCAAAGTCCGGTTTTTTATACACCGTAACAGGCCTCTAAAAATTAAAAATCATTACCTTGCAGGTAATTATGTTCTTTGAAAAAGACAACGCGGGTTACCTACGGCTATTGCCTGAATAATCTGCTAAAGTTTACCACCCTCACAAGTTACAAAGTGCATATGCCGGAGCAGGAGACGATAATGATTTGAGGAAAAACGATGCCAGGTTGATTCTTCATGCTACTGAAATTGTGTGGGTAGGAGATGCCAGTTCCCAAGGAGGTATGTTAAATACTGCTTCAACGGTTAATACTTTAGCTGGTTATGGAACAGATGGTGCTTTGTTTTTAATGGCAGCACAGGAAGGGTCAAGGCGCTCTGCTGTTCTACCATCAGTAAATGGTAGGACTAATTTTTATATCAATAGCAACAAATACTTAAATAAATTATCGGCTGTTGGAAAGGGGGCTGGTTACACTTTCTTTGGCATAGGAGCAACTATAAGCGTGGTTCAGTTTGGATTAAATCCTACAGTTGGACAGGGAATTAAATCAACGGCAGATATTATAGCATCTTATGGTACAATGACACCAGCTGCTCCGTTATCACTGATTTACTTTGCTGTTGATATTGGTTTTGCAGGCAATGGAAAGTCTGGCTGGGAAAATGTAATAGATGCAAACGTGCAACAGCAAATCAGAATCCAACAATTCCAAAGCGAAATGACTCCAATGGGAAGAGGACTACATAATGGATTAATGAATTGGTATTAAATGTTAAAAAGATGAATTTATATTATTTGATTTTCTATAGGTTATATAAGCATTTTATGAAAATGGGTGGTGATTTACCCGTTTATAAAAGCATTTTGGTGTTCTCTTTTGTAAATGCTATGAATCTGTTTTCTCTTTTTCTACTCATAGATATTTTAACAAGTGATAGTTTATTGAAGAGTTTTCCGAAGCAAAATGTTTTTATTGCCTGTGGCATATTGTATGTTATTTGCATTATTCTTAACTCTGCTGTTTTTTATGGTAAAGGAAAGTATAAGGAAATAGTTAGTAGATATGAGGAAAGTGAATCTAATAATAAGACCAAGTTAGGGAGGTATTGGCTTCTATATATATTTGGTTCTATTATCCTTATTTTTATTTTAGCTCCAATAAACTTTTAAAGAACAAAAAGCCCGGACATTGCCGGGCTTTTTTATGCTCCGTAACTGGCCTTTAAAAAGCAAAATCATTACCTTGCAGGTAAGATATGTTCTTTGAAAAAGACAGCGTGAGTTGCCCTACGGCTATTGCCTGAATAATCTGCTAAAGTTTACCACCCTTACAAGTTACAAATTGCATATATCGGAACGTATGATGATGACGATTTGAGGAAAAACGATGCCAGATTTGTTCTCGATCGTATTGAAATTGTGTGGGTAGAAGATACCGCAAATAGCGGGGGTGTTGAAGGGGTTGACTATGTGGTTGGTTCTGATGGAGCACATTACGGGATTGAACCGTACGATGATCCAAAATATATAGGAGGCACTGCACCAATTCCTACAATTAAAGGTGTAAAAGCGGCCTATTCTGTTTACAAGGGTATTAAAAATGGGAAGACTGTTTATTGGGGACTAACTAATAATTTTACTAGGCGTGCAGCTGAGCATGCAGGTAGATTTGATGATGTTGTCGAAGTCTATTCAGGGCTAAGTAAACAAGCTGCAAGAGGATTGGAACAAATGATGATTGATAAATTTGGAATAAATGCATTACAAAACGTTAGAAATGGGATTGGAGTTAATAATCCTAAGATGATGCAATATTACCAGAAATACTTCACGGTAGAGCTAGAATCTGATATAAAAAAGCTCGGAGCAAAATTGTTTCGGGCTTTTGTTTTATCTTGTTTTCCAAAGTTTTGGGTTTCTACTTGTATGCAGGACAGCTGAAACAACTATGGTTTTGTTCTTTTCTTCAATAGTATAGTGAATCATAAAGGGGAATACATTCAAAACGGTAGTTCTTACGTTCTTATAACGGATATTTGAAGCTTTAGGGTTTTGCCTGATAAAATGGACATGCTCACGTACTTCGGCAGTAAACCTTTTACCAAGTCCTTTTTGCTGTCTGTTATACCATTTAGCAGTTTCTCGAATATCTTCTTTTGCAAGAGGAAGTATTACAGATTTATACATTACAGTTCTTTTTCAATATCGTCCATTGCAGAATCAAAATCCAAAGCAGAATCAGGATTTTGTTTATAATCTTCAAGACGTTTTAAAACCAAATCTTTGTGCCATTCGGGAACGCTGATTTCTTCCTGTTCAATGTCCTTGTATTTATTTTTAAGGTCATTCCATTCGTTAATAGGAATGAATACACCCGTTGTCTGTCCTTTGCTGTCTGAAATATATTGTAGGTTCATAATCTTAAATTTTATCGGTTTAAATAAGCTTGTTGCGTTTTGTAATCCCTGATTACGGAATCAATAATAGAGAACAGGTGAATTTTAAAATCGGGGTTCATATCCTGGATTTCTTGCAACCTTTTTAAGGTTTGCTTATCAAATGCGGAATTAATGCCTTCCCCGACCAAATAATCTAAAGACACCCCGAAAGCATCTGCTATTTTTTTAGCAGCATCCACGGAAGGGATGGCAATACCTCTTTCATATTTACTAATCATCTCACGAGAGACACTACTTTGATTAGCTAAATCAGTCTGCGACCAATTTTTTTCTTTTCTAAGATTTGTTATGATAACGGCTATTTTGTCCATATAATCCTATTTTGAGTCTTATAATACTGTACAAATGCAAATATACGGAATTATAAGACGATATTAAAAACAATAATTCTTTGTTTGGGGTTATAATCTATATTTGCGTCTAATAGTTCCAAAATAAAATTTTTTCATTTATCGTTTGCTTTTCTCTCCGGCCTGAGGGCCGGAGAGAAAAAATCAGGCCGCTTGCTTGTACTCCCATTCTGGCCTCTTATAGCCCAGTGAGTAATGGCCTCTCCGAGCGTTATAAAAATCCATATACCAGCTCATCTTTTGATATAGCTCATGCCCATTTTCAGAAGACTCAGGATAGATCTTTTCATATTTCAGATTTCGCCAAAAGCACTCGATAAAGATATTATCAATATACCGTACTTTTCCACCCATCTTCCACTTTGTTTGCAAGTTTTCGAACAGGGTAGTAAATATATCACTGGTAAACTGGCTAAAATTGGATAAGGTAGGACAGTAGGTTTTCAATAACTGTTCCTTTGATAAGGTTACCGTTAATTTATGAAAACATTACAGATTTTGATTAATATTGCACAGTTGTAGACTTATGAACAAAACAAACAAAATACTAATCACAAAAATAAAACAAGGTGACAAGCACGAGTTTAATCGTTTGTTTTTCAGGTATTATGCTTCACTTTGTTCATATGTGACGACAATAATTGAAGATTCGTCAGTCTCTGAAGACATTGTTCAGAACCTGTTTGTAAAGTTCTGGTCTGATCGGAGTAAAATAGCCATTCATACAAATCTTGAACATTATTTGTTCAAGGCTGCTAAGAATGGTGCACTTAATCATTTACGTTCTGAGACAAATCGTAAAAAAGCGTTGGATAAGTTGGATATTATGGATTGTCCGGAAATAGAGGAGTGTTCAACGCAGGAAGAATTTCTTCAAAAACTGGAAGAATGTATCAATCAATTACCGGAACGCTCAAAAGAAGTATTTCGCCTTAGCCGTTTTGAGGAATTAAAACAAAAAGAAATTGCTGAAAAATTAAATATCTCCATAAAAACAATTAAAAACCAAATCTGGAAATCTCTTAAATACTTGAAATCCTGCATGGAATTCAAAAACGCCTGTTAACAGAACTTCTTTTTTTTCTTAAAAAATTAATTTCCGATAGGACCTTTTCCTATTTGATGTGTCGTTTTAATAAACGAAAAAAAGAATCAAGATTCATTTGCTTTATATTAGATCGGTTAAGTAGTTATCTTTAGAACTATTACAGCAAATAAATGAAAAAGGAACAAAACATAGGAAAGCATATAGTTAATCATTTGCAAAATGGGAATGACTCCAGTATAACAGATCCAGTTCTTCAGGATTGGCTAGAAGCAGATTCGAAAAACAAACAGGATTTTAATAAATACACCAAAATCTGGAATGGGTTAAATATTCTTGCCAAAAGAAAAAAATATAATACCTATGCTGCCTGGGAAAAAGTAAATTCCCGAATTTCAAGGGAATCTCTAATTTCAGACCGTTTTAAAATTTCGTTGTTATCGGCAGTAGCAGCTTCTTTATTAGTTCTTTTTGGTTTTTCTTTTTACTTCAACTGGTTTTCGCAATATACAGAAGAGCCGTTAAAACTGATGACTGAATTAGGAAGCCGCTCTGAAGCAACACTGCCTGATGGAACTAAAGTGAAATTAAATGCTGGTTCGGAATTAACCTATCGGTTCGACAGACACAAAAAGACTAGAAATGTACAGTTTAATGGTGAGGGCTATTTTAAGGTAGAAAAAGATAAAAAACCATTTATTATCCATTTACAAAATGGATTAACCCTTAAAGTTCTGGGAACAAAATTCAACCTTTCAGCATATTCTGATGATGCCATAATAGAAACAACCCTTACGGAAGGGAAAGTAGAATTAGAATGCCCGGGAAATAAACATTTAATATTATCTCCCGGACAGATAGGCTCCTTTAATAAAAAATCAGGCGTATTATTTTATTCAAAAGAAGAATTATCACACAACCTAGGCTGGATGGAGAAAAAGCTATACATGGATAACATGTCGTTAAAGGAAATTTGTAAAACATTAGAAAGATGGTACGACGTACAGATAACATTTGCCGAAAAAGAAACTGGTGAAAATATTCATTATACAGGGGTACTCCGAGAGAAATCCATTTATGATGTATTTGAAGCCTTGAATCAAATTAGTAAAATAGATTATATAATAAACGGTAGAAATATTGTTGTTTCAGAAAAAAACAAAATGCCAATGAAAAAATAACTGATAAAACGAAAAAACGGGAAATGGTCGCACATTCCCCGTCATTTAAATTTTCAATCTAATGCTTCCAACATTAGAAAGTCATTAATTAAAATGTATTACAAACTTATGAAAAAAAATTATGAGAATGGAAACTGGTTGGATCCACTTATGAAAAAAATTTGCCGGGTAATGAAACTAACAACTTTAATAATCTTGATTTCAATAATGCATGTGTCTGCCACAGTTTATTCTCAGGCAACAAAATTATCGCTAAACATGCAGGAAAGTACCATTAAAGAGGTTCTTCAAAAAATTGAATCGTTATCTGAATTCCGTTTTATCTATCAAAACGAACAGGTTGATTTAAACAAGAAAATTAATGTGCAATTTAAGAGTGAAAGAGTAGAGAATATTTTAGATGAGTTATTTGAGGAAGAAGAAATTGAATATTCAATTACGTCAAATAATCTCATTTTAATAAAATTAAGGAGTAACCCACTACACCGAAACGTACTTGATAATGAGGGTGTTCAACAAAAAACTGTTTCAGGAAAGGTTACCGATTCCAATGGGCAGCCTCTTCCTGGTGTAACGATAGTGGTCAAGGGAACAAATAATGGTATTGTCACTAATTCTGATGGAGAATATATCTTAAGTAACATTTCCGATGATGCCATATTACAATTTTCCTTTGTCGGGATGAAAACACAGGAAGTTCCGATAAAGGGAAAGAGTCAGATCAATGTGTCGATGGTTGAGGAGTCAATTGGACTGGAGGAAGTTGTGGCGATTGGGTATGGAACTCAGGCAAAGAGTAATATCAGTTCTTCAATTAGTAATTTTAAGCCTTCGGAAATGACTTCCCGGCAATCAACAGGTGTGGAAGGACTATTGCAAGGACGTGTTGCCGGAGTATTAATATCGTCTTCTTCCGGAATTCCTGGAAGTAGAAGTAGGGTAAATATCCGTGGTGCGGGTTCGTTGTCAGCAAGTAATGAGCCTTTTTATGTAGTAGATGGCGTACCGATTAATTCAACCTCGGGAGCAGACTTAGGCAACTATGGGCAATCAATGAATATCATGGATATTTTAAACCCGGAAGACATTGAGTCAATCAACGTTTTAAAAGATGCTTCTTCTGCTGCCATCTACGGATCGAGAGCAACTAATGGTGTAATTATTATTACCACCAAAAGTGGGAAACAAGGTAAAACACAGGTTTCTGTGAATGCTTTGACAGGTGTGCAGTGGCTTTCCCGTACCGATAAATTGGAGATAGCAGATTCGAAAACTTACCTGGAAGTGATTAACGAGGCCATTGATAACTGGAACATTCAAAAGGGAACCAATGAAACTCCCCGTATCGATAATCCGTATCCGAGAGAAGTTGATACTGATTGGTTAGACCTGATTCTCAGGAATGCAAAAGTTCAAAATGTTTTTCTTTCGGTTACAGGAGGGAATGAAAGCTCCAATTATTATATATCAGGAAATATTAAGCATCAGGAAGGTGTGTTCAAAGGGAATGCTGTTGATCGCTACAACCTGAAACTAAAACAGGACAGAAAAATTTCCAATCGTTTTACTCTCGGAACAAACATTACATTAGGATATAGTCAGAACAACCGGGTGCCAACGGGTTATAATATTGGTTCAAACCTTATTCCCCGAGCTTTGGAGCAGCGAACCTGGGATTTGCCGGTTAAGCCAGATGGCACCTGGTACAGGGGTGGTGTGGAATTATTGAATCACAACCCCGTTCAGATTTTGAATGAGGAAGATGTTTATTTGAACAACTTTAAAACGATTGCTTCGGTATATGGCTTGTTCAAAATCACGGAGGATTTATCGTTTAAATCTACTCTTGGAGCTGATGTTGGATATACTGAAGAGCACATTTATTATACTTCGGAACATCCTTATGGGAATAGTGTGGGGCGCCTGGTTGACGGGCGTCGTTGGTTAACTTCCTATTTAACCGAAAACCTGGTGACCTATGATAAAATGTTTGATGATTTGTATGTTAATGTAATAGCCGGTCACTCATTTCAGCACGATGGTTTTTCCATTGCCAAACAAACCGGAATCGGATTTCCATCTAATTCGTTTGATGTAAACTCTGTGGCTGCTGAATTGCAGAATGTTACCACGGGACTCTCGGCGTATGCGCTTCAGTCATTTTTTACCCGGGCGCAGTTTAATTACGGCCGTAAGTATTTATTGTCTTTATCAATGAGGGCAGACGGATCTTCAAGATTTGCACCGGAGAACAGATATGGTTATTTTCCGTCTGTTTCGGCCGGATGGATTATGTCTGAAGAAGGGTTTTGGAAAGCCAAAGGAATTTCTGCCAAAGTTCGGGTAAGTTACGGATCAACCGGAAACCAGGCGGGGATAGCAACATACGCTTACCAGGCCCTGGCGGGCGGTGGTTATAATTACAACAATAAAAACGGACTTGGAATTTCAACTTCCGGAAACCGAGACCTGGAGTGGGAAAAAGCAAATCAAACAGATGTGGGGGTGGATCTTTCGTTTTTGAAAGGTGCTTTAACTTTTACCGCCGATGCTTTTGTTAAGAACACAAAAAATCTTTTATACAGCAGACCAACTGCTGCCACAACTGGGTTTACAACCTATATGAGCAACATTGGATCAATGCAAAACAAAGGGATCGAATTCACTGCTGGCTATAATTTCACCCGGGGGGGCTTTAGTTATGAAACTGATTTTAATATCTCGTTTGTAAGAAACCGTTTAACTTCTTTGCTGGGAGAAGATGTTATTATTCGACCAGATGCCACGCATATCCTAAAAGTAGGCGAAGAAGTCGGCAGTTTTTATATGGTAAAGCAGATTGGAATCTACCAGAGCGATGATGAAATTCCGGAAAAAATATATGCCGAAGGAGTGCGTGCAGGTGACGTTAAATACGAAGATGTAAGCGACGATGGTTACATTGATCGCGAAAATGATTCGCAAATTGTAGGGTCGACGAATCCAAAATTTACGGCCGGCTGGAATCACTCGGTTAAATACAGAAGTTTTGATTTAAGCTTCTTCTTTAACAGTTCGTACGGAAATAAAGTATACCAGCTTTGGACCGGAGGGTATCGTTTAGGAAACGGCTATTGGCCCATGTTGCAAGACGAAGCCGATAAACGCTGGACGGGACCAGGAACAAGTAATTCAGTCCCCCGCGCCATTTACGGGATGTCCTGGAATTCAACCAAATTCCCTTCAACCAGGTTTTTACACGACGGATCTTACATTCGTTTACGCAACATAACACTGGGGTACACCATGCCTAAAAAATGGGTAAGCAAGCTAAACATTGCAAGTTGCCGCTTGTATGTGCAGGCTGACAACCTGTTTATACTAACAAAGTATCCTTTACTCGACCCTGAGGTAAGTGTTAGCCTCTCACCGGTTACAATGGGCTACGACTTTCTGTTGCCGTCTCAACCTACTGTTATAAACTTTGGTGTTAACTTAAAAATTTAATCATATGTGTAAAATGAATTTAATCACAATAGCTCTCAGCATAAGTTTTATAGTGCTTGTCTCAGGATGTGACGGAATGTTGGACTTATTTCCGCACAACAGTGTGGCTACTGATAATCTGACAGAGCAGGATGCAGATTTATTATTGAATGGACTTTATTTCTACGCTCAGAATAAACCAACTGTGAATGGGTATATAACCCAGGATATTTTAGGTGGCAACTTCATTAGGGGAGGGGCTTCGGGTTATTCTTCGTACAAAATACTGTTGAATGATTTAATTACCACTGAAAGCGGTTTTGTAAGTGCCCCCTGGAACGGTTATTATACTAACTTATATCAGGTAAATGAATTTCTGGTTTCTGTGAAAAAGATGCCCGAGTCGAATCACCGAAACGAACTGATTGGTGTAGCGAGCTTTTTTAGAGGATTGATTTATTATAACTTGGTTACCCGCTGGAGGTCGGTACCTATTTTGCGTGAACCCACAACCGATGATGTGGCTGCGTCTCCTGAATCTGAAGTGTGGGACTTTGTAGAAGAGAACTTTGAAACAGCCATTGAATACTGTCAGGGTTATAGTTCAGATTATTATGTTTCGAAAGAGGCCGCCAAGGCTTTAATGGCCAGGGTGAAAATTGCTTTAAACAAAAAAACGGAAGCAGCGGCACTAGCTGAAGAGGTGATTCTGAGCGGATATTTTTCACTGGATGAATTTGAAAATATCTTCAGGGCGCAAACCAACGACGAGACCATATTCCGGTTTGCAAATCTACCTGAAGAGTCGACTATTCGCACAAGTACTTATTTTTACACCCGAGAGTCTTCAGTTGGAGGTAGTTACATATATGCTCCAACTGATGCTGTAATGAATATGTTCTATCCCGACGACAAACGCAAGGATATGTCGATCGATGTTCAGGGAACCAACAATGTGTTGAACAAATACCCGAGCGGGGAGATCGGTACCGATCCGATTATAATTACCCGTTTGGCCGAAATGTATTTACTCAGTGCCGAAGGCAAAGGTTTTCCCAACGGATTGGGACGTTTAAATGAATTACGCGAGTTCAGGGGGCTGGAACCGGTTAATCCGGCAAACAGCGAAGAATTTATGGATGCGATTGTGGATGAGCGTCACCACGAATTTCTGGGTGAAGGATTCAGATGGTTTGACTTGGTTCGCCTGAACCGGATTGAATCTGATCTGGATATGGAAGCAAAATTCAACGTACTGCCAATCCCTTCCCGCGAAATAGAATTAAATCAACTGTTGCAGCAAAACCCGCTCTGGAATAATGCTGACTAAGTATAGATATAACTAATTACTGATTAAAAAGAGTTAGAAATGGAAAGATATATAAAGAATCTTACTGCCCTGTTTTTTACAGTCATAATTGTAGTATTAAACTACGGTTGTGAGAAAGACAATGATAATTTTGCACCGGAATATAAGCCCAAAACAACGGTTGGGCAAGCCTTGTTGGAGCATTCCGATATTATTGCACAAGTATTCTCCGATACTTCTTTTACGGTAACCCAAGGAGTGGAAGAAACAGATATTCATTTTTTAAAGATGAATGGATTAACTACCCATGCCTACATTTTAAAAATTGACTTATCAACCCCCGGCTTGCAGGTGAAAGTGGGAATGCCTTATGATAACAATGAGTCTGAGAACTTCATAAAGCAGACTTTAACTGAAATCGCTCAGTTTACAGACAGACCGGAGCACCGGATTGTTGCAATGATTAATGCCGATTTCTGGGATGTTGGCAACATGGATCTTAGAGGGCCGTTGCATCGTGATGGGGTAATTTTAAAAGACTACTTCATTCCCAAAGCATCACTTCCTCAGCAGGCTTTAAGTTTTGCTGCCATAACCAATGACAATAAACCGTTGATCGGGGATAAGGAAGATTACCCGGCAATCAAGAATGACTTAAAAGAAGTAACAGGTGGTGGCGCTATCGTTGTTCGGGAAGGACAAATTGCGAGTTTGCCTCCGGGGTGGACGCAGGTTGATCCAAGAACAGTTTTGGGATATACCAGTGATAATATTGTCTACTTTATGGTGGTGGATGGACGAAGTGCTCTTTACTCGAATGGAATGTCTTACCTCGAACTCGGGAGCGTTATGCAAGCCTTGGAGTGTGAGTATGCCGTTAACCTTGATGGTGGGGGATCTTCGCAAATGATTATCAGGCGCTATGAAGCGGATGTTTTCCAGATCAGAAACAGACCTTCAGACGGAGACGAGCGCGCGGTAGTGAATTCATGGATGGTAGTGGTAAACGAACCATAATAAATTAACAATAAAAGATGAGATAATGAAGAAGATAATATATTTTATGATTGTTATAGCAGGCATTTTGATGAATATATCCTGCTCTGAAGATGTGGATGAGCACATAAATAAGCAAGAGCCAATTATAGTTTCGTTGAGTACCCAGATGGGAGCCGCAAAAGACATCATTACGGTTTACGGTCGTAGTTTTAGTCCGGTGAAATCTGAAAACATCGTAAAATTTAACGGACTTACTGCCACTGTTTTGGAGGCAGATGCCGGAAAACTTCAGGTTGTTTTGCCTGAGATAGACGAAGGTACGTTTAACATTGAAATTACCATAAATAATAAAACAATTGTAGGACCTGAGTTTACATTTAAAAAGCCTACCGACAACGGCTGGGTGGTGCAAACTATTGTGGGACAAAGCGGAATCCCCGCCATGACTGACGGTATAGGAACTCAGGCGACCTGCAAACTACCCACCAGTTTGAGTTTTGCTCCTGATGGTAGTATCTGGTTTAGCGACAGGGGAAATTTTGCGGTGCGACGCATTTCACCCGATGTAAATGTAACCACCATTGCCGGAGGTCCAACTTCAGATTCGTTTTTCCATCCATGGCAAGGGAATTTTGACTCGAACGGAAATTATTTCATTGCAGACAAAGGAAACCACCGGGTTCAGAAAGTGGCTGTAACAACACACGAAGTAACCACTTTTGCAACAGGTTTTAAAAACCCGATGTCGCTGGTTTTTGACGACGAGGACAATATGTATGTTGCGGACAGAGACAATAAGGCCATAAAGAAGATTACTCCCGACGGAGAGGTTACAAACTTTGGTATTGGAATCAGACCTAACACTTTGGTATTTACTCCGCAAGGTAACTTGATAATTGGAGGAAGTGCCAATTATACCTTGATTAAATTGACTCTTTCTTCCGGTGATGTTACAACTATTGCAGGCGATGGTGTGAAAGGAACAAGTTACAATGACGGAGAACCGGGGAATCCATTGACAGCAAAAGTGGGGCAGATTTTTGGTTTATCCTGCGATACTGCCGGAAACATTTACATTGCAGATGCTTTGTACCATGTGATCCAGAAGTTTACCCCGGGTGAAAACGGGGATTATGCAAAAGGCACGATTAAAACAATTGCCGGTACCGGTGTTAAAGGTACTGAAAACGGGAAAGCACTATCGGCAAAGTTCAATACTCCTTATGCGGTTTTGGTAACTGAAGATGGTAAAACCATTTATGTAGCGGATACACTACCTTTCCTTATCCGGAAATTGACGTACCGCTAATGATATTATGCCTTTAAATGTATTAAAACATTGCTTATCTGCAATCAAGCTAAATGGTTTGGTTCGGATAAGCAATTGGTTTCGTTTAAATAATTGCAGGCCAGTTTTAACGGATTGTATCTTAACCGATCTGAAGGAGACTCAAACAATATTCCAGAAAACCGGTATTCTGAATTATGTTACCTTAAAATTATGATTCTGTATTTCATTCTGTTTGTTGATTTTTGAAGTTGATCGTATGTTTTTTGCTATTTTGCCGGATATAGCCAAAGTTGTTTTATTCCAAATAATTCATTTTAAAAATATGAAGTTATCCAGTTTCAGCAAATGCCTTGCCGCATTCCTCTTTTCTTTTGTTCTCTTTTTGGCAGATGCCCAAGCAAGTACGATTGTTCCTAAGCCGGTTTCGATAATCCGGCAGAACACAAGTTTTACATTGAAAAACACGACGCTTATTAACCTGCAGGATGCATCGGATTTAATACAACAAAATGGTAACTACCTGGCCGGACAGTTGCTTTCATATTATAATTTCTCTTTAAGGATTGAACAGAATAAGAAGCCTCAAAAAGAGGCGATAAACATTGCCCTGGACAAGAGTTTACGACCTGATGAATACAATCTTGATATTTCTCAAAAGAGCATCCGACTGGTTGCTGGGAGCGACAGGGGGATTTTTTACGGCATTCAAACACTTTTGCAGGTCATTCCAAATACTTACTTATCACAAACCACAGCTGATAACTTGGTAATTGAAGGTGTAAAAATTAACGACTACCCACGGTTCGGATACCGGGGAGCAATGCTGGATGTGTGCCGGCACTTTTTTAGCGTGGAAGAAGTGAAGCGCTTTATTGACATCCTGGCTTTGCACAAAATAAACACTTTTCACTGGCACTTAACCGAAGATCAGGGATGGCGAATTGAAATAAAAAAGTACCCTAAACTTACAGAAATAGGTTCGGTAAGGGCGCAGACCCTTGTTAATCATTACAATGAAAAAGTTCATTTGTATGACGGTGAGTCCTATGGTGGCTATTATACGCAGGAACAAATAAAAGATGTAGTTGCTTATGCCCAAAAACGCTTTATAACGATTATTCCTGAAATTGATATGCCGGGGCATGTTACAGCGGCGCTTGCTGCCTATCCTCAGCTTGCCTGCAACGCGGATGAAACATTTAAAGTGGGAGAAAAATGGGGGATATTTAAAGATGTTCTTTGTATTGGAAAGCAATCTTCTTTTGAGTTTGTCGAAAATGTTTTACTGGAAATGATGGACTTGTTTCCTTCAAAATATATTCATGTCGGTGGAGATGAGTGTCCAATAGAAACATGGAAAGCCTGTCCGGATTGCCAAAAGCTGATGACAGCAAAAGGGCTTGACAATGAATCACGCCTTCAGAATTATTTTACAAGCGAGGTTGAGGCTTTTTTACAAGAGCATGGCCGGGAAATTATAGGTTGGGATGAAATCCTGGAAGGAGGTATTTCTCAAACAGCCACAGTTATGTCGTGGCGGGGAACCAAAGGAGGAATTAAGGCTGCTCAAAAAGGAAATAAAGTAATTATGACCCCTGGAACTCATTGTTATTTCGATAAATACCAAAGCCTGAAGAAAGCTTCAGAACCATTGGCTATTGGGGGATACATTCCGGTTGCAAAAGTTTATGATTTTGATCCTCTCACCGGACTAAATGAACAGGAAGGACAGAATGTTTTAGGCCTCCAGGCAAATCTCTGGACTGAATATATTAAGGACTTTGATCATTTGCAGTACATGCTGTTGCCACGACTCGCTGCACTGGCTGAAGTTGGCTGGTCTTCGGATGCTAAAGATTATAATGATTTTCTGATTCGGTTGGAAAATCTGACAAAAATATACAAGGTGCTGGACTACAACTATGCCCGGCATATTTTTACCGATATTAAAGGAAAGTTTGTAGATGCCGACAGCTTGACGATTGTGGGAAAGGCGATGCTTACTCCTAAATTATACCATCGGGTGGACGGGGAAAAGTACATGAACATGCCTGCGCCGATTAAATCATTGTACACCAACTCTGCCGGAATTGCAATTGCATTTAAAACAAACAGTTCTGCGATTTCAGCGAAATGGGAAGTTCAAAGAAATCAGGTATATCCGAATATGCCACGGATAAGTTCCATGGGGCTTGATCTGTATATCAAAAAGAACGGAAAGTGGCAATTTGCCGGTGCCGGAATTCCGGAAGATAAGTATTCAGAAAAATACATTGTAACGGATATGGATACAAGTGCCAAAGAGTGCTTGGTCTATTTACCCACTTACGATGAAATTCTTTCACTGAAAATAGGCGTAGATGAAGCAGCTTATATCCTCCCGGCAGCATCTCCTTTTACGGGCAGGTACGTGATATACGGATCGAGTATCACTCAGGGGGCCTCGGCTTCCCGGGCAGGTATGGCTTACCCCGCGCGTATGTCTCGTGCAACAGGGTTAAATTTTATCAACTTGGGATTGAGTGGAAACGGGAAAATGGAAAAACCGGTTATTGATATGTTGGCGGACATTGAATGCGATGCATTTATTATGGACTGCATTGCCAATCCAAGCGCAGAACAAATAAAAGAAAGAACCCCCTATGCTATCCGGCATCTTCGAGAAAAGCACCCAAACACTCCCATCATTTTTATACAGAGTGTGGTGCGCGAGAAAGGTTACTTCAATACCAAGGTGGGAATATCGAATCAACAGCAGAATGAGGCAATTGCCGAGGTGATTAAAAACTTGCAGAACGAAAATATACCTTATCTGTACCTGATTGAGGAAGATGACTTTTTAGGTATAGATCACGAAGGTACAATTGACGGTGTGCATCCCAATGACCTGGGTTTTGGTCGGTTAATCAAAGCAGTTCAACCTAAAATACAGGCCATTTTAGAATTTCATAAAGGATTGTAGGAGTCGAAATAAAGATGCTGAAAGATTAGTACGAATTGATATGATGTTAACTATTAGATAATTATTGTTATGAATATGAAAATAAATTTGCTGCTTATTGTATGTGTTCTTATTTCTGCGATTGGGATGGAATTACATGCCCAGAGTAAGAAACTGAAAATAATCAATTACAATGTGTTGGAAGGAATCAGGCTTGATACCACTTCCAATCACCAGAAATTTGCCGAATGGGTAAATGAGCAAAACCCCGATATTCTGGCTCTGCAGGAACTCAATTTCTTCACCCAAAAGAAACTTGAACAATTGGCTCGGAGTTTTAATCATTCGTATGCTGTGTTGCTAAAAGAAGCGGGGTATCCGGTAGGTATCACGTCAAAATATCCGATAGTTAATGTCCAGAAGGTTTTGGATAATATGTGGCATGGATTTATAAAGGCTGAAATAATGGGGTATAACATTTATGTTATACATCTTTCTCCTCATGTATACTGGAAAAGAAGAGAAGAAATAGATTTGATTCTGGAAACTTCTCTTTCAGAATCTAAGTATGCCCAAAAATCAATTGTCATGGGAGATTTTAACTCTGTTACAGAACTGGATGTAGAAGCCTATCAGGATGGGAGATTGCTTAAGCGTTTGGCAACAGTAGACGAAAAATTGCCTGCTATTGAAAACCTGGCAGATGGGAAACTGGATTACGAGGTACACCGGAAAATGGCAGAAGCGGGGTATGTGGATGCTCTCAGAGTAAAGAACAAAGTCTTTGATTCATCGGCGCCTACCCTTCGGTTCTCAGAAGACGGTAAAGTTCCCCCTAGGCGGATTGATTATATTTATGTTAGCAAGGATCTGAAACGTAAAGTTTTTTCGGCCTCCATTATAAAAGATCAATTTACACATTATCACTCCGATCATTATCCGGTAACGATCGAATTAAACAGCAAATAATATGAAACTACTAGTCATTCCATTTTTATTTTTTTTGGTTTGTTGTGGGGTTACACCAAAAGAAGAAACTAACAGAGTTCAGGACTCAAGCGGTAAAGTAACCCTCGCCAGAAACTTATAGATCGCAAAAGTACAGTGATTGTTGTAGCTCATCGGGGCAATTGGCTACAGGACATCAAAATATTGCTAACAACCTTACTTCATTTAGTAGTTGGAACGGAAATGACTTCATGTTACCTGAATTTAATATACTAAATTTGGAGCTAGGGAGTATTGAGCTTTTAGCGAATGACGCAGCGGCGAATTCGGTATGGGCCAAGCACGTGGTTTAAGCCAAGGCAGCCTAAATCCAAAGCATTAGAATATATGAGGGAACATGGCATATTGGATGATTATTAGAGTAAGATGAATAATATTTATTATATGATTTGGTCTGATGCTATTCTAAGTTTTAGAAAGCATCATCCTAATGTTGAGAATTGGAAGTCTAAAGTTTTTATCTATATTACTTGGATACATACTATGAATCTCTGGATTATACTATTATGGTTTAAATATTTTAACATACTTAATGTCCCTTTATTGATTATTGATATTTTTCCAGGCAATTTATTAGATGAAATAGTTGCTTTTACTATGGAGTTTGCTTTGCCCTTAGGAATAATCAATTATTTTTTAATATATCATAAAAACAAGTACAAAAAAGTAATTGAAAGGTATAAAGATTTTAAAACAAGATATGCTCCTATTTACTCACTTACAATTGCTATTTTAACATTTATGTCAGCAGTCTTATATGGAATGCTTACTTAAAAGGATACAATACAAGAGCCCGAGCAATCGGGCTTTATTGCATTTACAGAGCAGTTCTTTGAAAAAGGCAGTGGGGTTTTCCTATAGCTATTGCCTGAATAATCTGCTAGAATATACCGACCCCACAGGTTACATACAACTTTGAGAACCAGGAATTGGAAATAAATTCTGTTCTACATATTGCTACACCTGTTCACCATAAACTTGTTAAAGTTAAGTTCTCAAACGAAGAAGAAATCACAAGTACGGAAGACCACCCATACTATGTTAAGGGTAAGGGTTGGTGTTCATTCAATCCAAAACAAACGCTTGAGAATTATGGTATAAAAACAGAACAGTTAAATACAAATGATGTTTGTTTTACCAATAATGGGAACAAACTTAAAAAGGTAAAGGTTGTACAAATAGTTCCATTTGAGAAGTTTATAAAGACTTATAATTTTACAGGAATTGCCAACAGCAACAACTATTTTGTAAATGGAATCCTGGTAAACAATGAAAGTTTAGAAGTTCCTTTGAATGATAATACACAAAAGAAATGATTTTAAGATTTTTTGATTATATATATTACAGGACATATTCTGCATACAAAGATTGGGACAATATGCCATATATGTATGCTATTTGTTTAGTAGCACTACTGCAACAATTTAATGTTGGTGTAATTGCAGTTATTGTATATGCTTTCTTCAACTTAAATACAGAAGTTAATAAGTATGTGCTTTTTGCATCATATTTTGTTTTTTTAATACCAAATTATATCAGGTATACGTGGTTTGCGAGTTTTAAGCAGATGGATGAAAAATGGGGCAATGACACAAAAAAGAAGAAAGTTATGGGCGGTGTTGCTGTGATATTATATGTAGTTTTTTCAATTGTTTTATTTTTTGCCGCTGGTATTATCTTTGGTAAGATAAAACGAGGAGAATTATAGAAACTGATTATGCTCCGTAACCGGTCTTTAAAAAGCAAACAACTTATTCGGGATTTGAAATAGGTTTTGGCCCTGCATCGTTTAATTATATTTATAATTGGGATTATACTGGGGGTGATATAGGATACTCTTTCTTTAATTTGAAAAAAGATGCGCATGGAAGATTTAGTATAGGGGATAACTTTGAACTATAATGATAATTGGAAGTTTATAAGTGGATATGGTGGAATTGATATTTCTGGAAAAGTTGCAGCAATTTATGGAGCGTCAGGTTCTATTAAATTAGGATTTGAATTTTAATTAAGTATTATGAATAAGAAAAATATAAAATTATCTAGCAATGTAACATTTGCTTATAAATATATACTCCCTGTATTCTTTATGCTAGCGTTTATCTTTTTATTAGTTTCTGTTTTTATAAACTTTTTAAATGTAGAAATGCCAGTAAGAATAGTTCTTAGCTTCTTTGCGTTTATATTTTGTCTATTTATGATTCCTTTAGTGAAATTACATTTCATTTATTATAATGAAAGTGATACAATAATTAAAGGAACAAAATCTGACAAAAAGATTCTAAATAAAGATATAGTAGAAGTTAAACGGTTTATGTTTTATTTCTATAGGTTATTTTACAAAGAGGATGGAGAAATAAAAAAAGCAATATTTTTGCCCCATATCTATACGATTCTGGGACAAGCCTAAAAGCATAAAGAGATATGAGTTGAACTTGTAATAATAAAGCCTGAGTAATCGGGCTTTATTGCATTTACAGAGCAGCAATGTTTTATTAAGTAAGCCCTTAAACTTCTTATTGGTAAGCATCTTATCATTTCTATTTGTTCAATTTAAAAAGCAAAATCATTACCTTGCAAGAAAATGGTAATGGCTCTGGAATTTTATTAGGTAATTATGTCAATGCGAATTTGCCGGGAACATTTAATGGAATAATAGTAAATGACCCATTATTTATGCATGAATTTGGTCATACATTTGACAGCGAAAGATTTGGTCCTTTATACTTGCCTGTTGTTGGTATCTCAAGTGCCTTAAGTGCTTCGAAAGCTACTTATGATTATTCAGCAGGTAGGTAGCACTCATGACACTTACTGGACAGAAACACGAGCAAACAGGCATGCTGCAAAGTATTTTGAAAAATATTATGGTGTTGATTGGTCTATTTATGAGGTCCCTTATAATCCATTTGGCTATTTTCCAAGAAGATAAAATAGATTGTTATGAAAAAGAATTTTATTATTTTAATATTTAGTATTGTAACTATGGCTTTTAGCTGTGAAAAAACTGCAATGGAAGAATTCTATCCAATTTTGTTTGTAAATAATTTTGAAGAATCGGTTGAATTCTATTTTGTAAAACCTGGCGGTGGGAAATTGTATCCTGATACAACATTGGCTAACGTAAAACCTATATTTATTACTGTGCCTCCCAAGCAGGATAGATCAGCATATTTAAAGGTTAAGTACGAGTTGTTTTTCAATGAAATTCCTTCTGATACTCTTTCTGTTTTCGTTCTTCACTCTGACACCCTAAATAAATACACATGGGGAGAGGTACGGGACGGGTACATGATACTAAAAAGGTATGATTTGAGTTTGGAGGACTTGAAGAGTATGAATTGGACAATTACTTATCCATAGAATACATAAGACTCTGTTTTCCGGGGCTTTTTTATGCTCCGTAACTGGCCTTTAAAAAGCAAAATCATTACCTTGCAGGTAAATATGTTCTTTGAAAAAGGCAGCGTGAGTTACCCTACGGCTATTGCCTGAATAATCTGCTAAAGTTTACTGCCCTCACAAGTTACAAATTGCATATGCCGGATCAGGAGACGAAATGAAATTTAAAGACATCAGGATTATTTATTATCCTGAAATTGTGCGGGAAGAAGATGACCGTTGCGTTTTCATTAGAAGTTACGGGACCAGCTGAATCAGGTGGAGCATCCTCAATGTTACCTATTGGGAATTGGAATTAGTCCAACTCTGCTCTCAGATCAATATACCCGTCAGTTTAATCATATATTTTGGTAATATTGAATTTTTGAATCATGAAAATAATTAAAATTATTACAACAATCCTAATAATAGCCTCATTAGCAATATACTTTACCTTATATGACTCTAAAAGAATAAAAAAATTACATATAGAGTATGAAAATGTTAGTTCTGCTGATAAACTTAATGGTAAAATACAGAACTTATATACAGAGAAAGGAGCTTGTTTTGTTACATTAGATTCAAAGAAAGTATTTTTTAAAACGTCAAGAAATTATAATTATTCACCATCTTATTTAGATGATTTTTTGAATATCGGAGATTTATTAAGAAAGAATGTTGATTCTGATACCTTATATGTATATAGAAATAATGAAAGTTTTTATTTTGTACTTGGAAAGTTTATAAATAAAAAGTAGAATAGAGCAGCAATATTTTTATTAATAAGCCCTTATACTTCTTATTGGTAAGCATCTTATCATTTTTATTTGTTCAATAAAAAATTAAAAATCATTACCTTGCAGGTAAGATATGTTCTTTGAAAAAGACAGCGTGAGTTACCCTACGGCTATTGTCTGAATAACCCGCTAAAATATGCCGACCCCACAGGTTACCAAAAGAAACCTGTAGAAGAGGGAGATTATTTTTATTTTATGGATTTTGTGAACAGGCTCAATTCCAGATTTAGCGGAGGTGGAGATAGTAGAGGTAGCAGACCTAACTATCAAATCATAGAATACTACAGGTTGTGTGGGAAGAAGATGACCAATCGCAAGGAGGCTGGGTCGTCACTGACCCTGGTGGTAGATCTGTACTTGTATATCATCCCATAGGAGCTCCAATCCCAATCAATATTAATACAACAATTACAATACCTGGTTTATGAAAATAATTTATTTCTATAGTGCATTAGTGTCATTTCTATTGACTACTACAGCATGCAATACGCAAAATAATAAATATGTTAATAGCACGAAAAAAAGCAATGTTATTGCAAAACAGTGTGTTGCTTTAAATGACTCGGCAGTAAGCCTTCTGAATAAATATTATTTTGAAGGCACTAACCAAGCCGAGCTTGATGTAATACTTGATTTGCTTAATCAAGCAATTGCTTGTGATACAAATTATTTCTTGGCTTATAATAATAAGGTTACAGTACTAAATCTTAAAGGTGAATACCAGAAGGTTGTTAATCTTTTAGATAAAATGTTAGAGTTCTCAAATAATGACCCTCAGTTAATCTTTTTAAAAGGGATAGCGTATGAAAAATTGAATGCTTACAATGCTGCTAAAACTACTTATGTGCAGGCTGCGGTGGAATATGAAAAGCGTTTGAAACTTTACCCTGATAGTTTGGAAATTATTGCGGATAAACTCTTTTTTACGGCATTTACGAAGGGGAAAGATGAAGCACTGTCAGAATTGAATAAGTACATTTTAAAATATCCTGATAAAACAATGTTAAAGGACTATCAGCCGATGTTTGAGAATTTTAATAGAGACGATTTTATGAACCAATACAGAAAATGATTTAATAATAAAGCCCGAGCAATCGGGCTTTATTGCATTTACAGAGCAGCAATGTTTTATTAAGTAAGCCCTTAAACTTCTTATTGGTAAGCATCTTGTCATTTCTATTTGTTCAATAAAAAATTAAAAATCATTACCTTGCAGGTAAGATATGTTCTTTGAAAAAGGCAGTGGGGTTTTCCTATAGCTATTCCCTTACTTGTAAAGGTTGGTGCTCTTTTAATCCAGAACAAACATTTAAGAATTATGGGATTAAAACAGGACAACTCAATATATCTGATTTCTGTTTGACATTGAAAAGAAATAAGATTAAGAAAGTTGAAGTCGTTCAAATCTTGCCATTTGAAGAATCAATCAAAACTTATAACCTATCAAGGATTGCAAATAGTAACAATTATTTTGTGAATGGTATTTTAGTAAATAATGAAAGTAATTCAAAACACTAGAAGCAATGAATTTATTGATTTTATTTGATTATGTTTTTTATAGAATTGCATGGTTTTATGATGTAAGGTTCAAATATACAGAATCTAAGAAACTGGCAGGAGTAGGATTTTTATCTCTTTTTCAATTTTTTAATATTATAGCTTTATTAAATTTTTTAAAGAGAGATTTAATAGTTGCATTACCGTATTATTTTTTTATTATTGGATATATTGTTTTATGTGTGTGTAATTATGTCCGATACATGCGGATAATAAAGTATACAGATTTAGATTATAAGTGGGGTCGTGAGAATAAAAGAAAGAAGTTTGTAAATAGTGTGCTTATAATAATTTACTTTCTACTTTCTTTTTATCTGTTAGCTCCTTAATGAAATAAAAACCTGGTAAGTCCGG
>PDWI01002538.1_pt1 | contig 27235 bp, 18 predicted proteins | sample 1430891 | NCBI WGS metagenome assembly PDWI01 (sample SAMN01162508, study PRJNA174530) | Oral metagenome, whole genome shotgun sequencing project. | biome: Marine environment; feature: Marine mammal; material: Swab sample of the gingival sulcus; isolation source: swab sample of gingival sulcus... | reverse complement strand
GCCCCTACAAGAATCCTTCTATTTCCAAAATCATCCCGTAAAAGCGGGTGCAAATATATAACCTTTTTTTATCCCCAACAAATTAATTGAAAAAAAATATCTTTTCTAAAAAAAGGATTACAAATATACGGTAAATCATACCCATCTTTTAACTTTTCTACACAAAAGTTATTAACAAGTGTAACACTTCAGGTTGTTTTTAATTTTTCTATCTGATTTTTAAAGGTTTGCAGATTTTCAGAAAAGGATTGCAACGGTAAATTCAGATATTTCTGAGACTTATCAAGTATAAAGCCTGTAGTATGCGGCCTTTTTGCCGGTTGATTTAACTCAGAAGTACTAATTTTTTTGATTAAAGAGTTATCCAAATTAAACGCTTGAGATATTTCCAACGCCATTTCATAGACATTTAAGAGTTTATTGCTAGACACATTAAATACACCATATACTTTATTTTTATAAGCCGCTACACAAGCATTTGCAAGCATATCTACAAGGGTAGGCATTCTGTACTGGTCATCTACCATGGTTATTTCCTTGCCTTGTTCTAAGGAATTCTTTACAAAAAAAACAATATTAGGCCTGTTTAATCCTTGCACGGCACCATACAATAATATGGTACGCAATATGGAATATTTTTCTAATTGGCCATTAATGACTTGTTCTGATTCTAATTTGGTTTTTCCATAATAATTCACGGGATTGGGAGTCGCCTCTTCATCATATGGCCCGGATTTGCCATCAAAAATAAAATCAGTGGAGATGTGTATTAAGTGAATATCCTTTTCTTTAGCAATTTTTACCAATTCTTTTACCGCACTCACATTAATTGCATAACATGCTGATTGTTCCTTTTCACAGACATCTACATGAGTCATGGCAGCACAGTTGATAATGCACTGTGGCTTTTCCTTGTATATAATCTGTTTTAATGCTGAAGCATTGGTAATATCTAAATTGTAATACACATAATTTTGCTTATTAACATTCCTGTTTTCGCCTCTTGAAGTTGCCACTATTTTATAACAATTAGCCCCGGCTAAAATATTTACTAATTTTTGCCCCAAAAGCCCGTTACTCCCCGTAATAAGAATCCTTTCTTTTGATTGTTTTTTTACATTCATCTAATAACTTGGATTGGTTTAAAAAAGCTTGTTTAATTTTTCAAACTGTTCCTTTGCACCAAGGACAATTAATTTTGAATTTATAGTCAATTTGGTATCGGCATCGGGATTAATCAAATATCTGTTGTCATCGGTTTTAAAACCAATAACAGAGCAACCGGTCTTATTTCTAAGATCTAAATCCCTAATAGATTTTGACAAAAAGGCCTTAGGTAATTCACCTACTACAATTTCTTGTAAATGGTTTTCATTACCATTTATAGACAGTTTATCTACAAACTCAATAATATTTGGCGTAACTAATAACGATGCCATGTGATCACCACCCAACTTATATGGCATAATCACATTATCTGCACCGGCTATTCGCAATTTTCCGTCTGAAGAGTTGGTCGTAGCCCTACTAACAATGGTAAGTTTGTCATTAAATTGTCTTGCTGATAGAACTATATACAAATTATCAGCATCTGACGGCAATGTCGCAATTAAACTTTCTGCTTTATCTATTCCTGCATTTTTAAGTACCTCGTCATGGGTGGCGTCACCTATTATATATAATACTCCGTTTTTGTCTAACGTTGGAATATGTTTTTCTTCACTTTCAATAACCAAAACGTCTTTATTGTGCTTTTTAAGTTTTGACACGGCTTGTTTACCATTTCTACCATAGCCGCAGACTATAGTATGATTTTGCAGTTTGTTTATTTTTTTTTTCAATGTTTTTATTTTTATTTTTTTTGCCAACTCTCCACTGGCAATGTATTCAGATAAAATAGACACCAGATAACCGATGGTTATAACACTCATCAAAATAAGGAAAATGGTAAACATTTTCTCTTCGGGGCTCAGAGGATGCACCTCACTAAAACCCACCGTAGTTATGGTAATGACTGTCATGTAAAGAGAGTTAACAAAGCTATCATCAGACAGCGTCATGTAACCGGTAACTCCCACTATTATAATTAATAATAATACAAGTAATGCCCTGTAAATTTTTGACTTTAACAGATCCATAAATTACAAATCAAATACGGAACTTCTCTTAGTATATACCATATCTTTTAATTTCAATAAAAATGCTAAGGTAAGATAAACGCCAAACCAAAAACCAAATGTAATAAATGAAATATAAATAAAAAACAGCCTGACATTAGTAACTCTCATTCCTAATTTATCTGCCATTCTGGAAGACACATCAAATCCTCTTTTTTCAAAAAAATACCGTATAGAACTAATTAGCTTCATTTGACAAAACCCATAAAGAGAAATATTTGTATAATCCAACCATATCTCTTTTCAAAAGGAAAAGATAATATAGCCACATTAAGTAAAATTTAAACACTTAAATAGTTCGCAATTTAACAAAAATTAGGATGAACTCATTTAAACTTTTTCAATTTGCTAAAAAATTGCTTTTTTTAGCCATTTTTTTATCTTTTTTCCTTCTATAGCACTCCTATACAACTCAGAAAAGCCTTCAGCAAAACTAAAAATTCCTAATTTTAGCCTAAATACAAAAAGTTTTTAATCCATTCAATTAGTATTTTTATCCGGACTATCTATTTTGACTACAAATTCTTAATTTTGTGGATTGCAATAATAACATTTCTCCATTTTTTATTTTTCTAATTTGGATTTGCAAAAGTCAACATTCTGATTTACAAAGGATTTTAGCAATAGCTATAACCAAAAAAACGTAAAAAAATTGATTAAACTATTTTAAATGTCGCAAGATTTTATAGAAGTTCAGGGAGCCAGAGTGCACAATTTAAAGAATATAGACGTAACAATACCCAGAGAAAAACTGGTGGTCATTACCGGATTGAGCGGTAGCGGAAAATCTTCTTTGGCATTTGACACCATTTATGCGGAAGGCCAGCGTAGATATGTAGAAACCTTTTCGGCATATGCGAGACAGTTTTTGGGCAGCTTGGAACGCCCGGATGTAGATAAAATAGACGGCCTATCTCCTGTTATTGCCATTGAACAAAAGACAACCAGTAAGAGTCCGCGATCCACAGTAGGCACCATTACAGAGGTATATGATTTTTTACGATTGCTCTATGCCAGAGCAGCCACAGCATATTCTTATGAAACCGGCGAAAAAATGGTTAGCTATACTGATGAGCAAATAGTACAGGTTATTTTAGAAAAATTCAAAGGAAAAAAGGCCGTATTATTAGCTCCGGTAATTAAATCAAGAAAAGGGCATTACAGAGAGTTATTTGAACAAATTGCCAAGCAGGGCTTTGTAAAAGTAAGGGTAGATGACGATATAAAAAATATAGAAAAAAACATGCGGTTAGACCGATACAAAACACATGATATAGAGATAGTTATAGACCGTATTTTGGTTGGCACCCCCCCAACTAAATCAGACGAGGAAAGGTTGAGTAAATCGGTAGAAACGGCTATGTATCATGGTAATGACAGCCTGCTTGTAATGGATGTAGAAACGGGTAAAACTTCATACTTTAGCCGAACATTAATGTGTCCCACCACAGGTATTTCTTATGCGAATCCGGAACCCAATTCTTTTTCTTTTAATTCGCCAAAAGGAGCTTGCAAAACCTGTAATGGCATTGGCACTGTAAATGAAGTAAATCTGGATAAAATATTGCCCAATAAAAACGCCACTATTTTAAATGGCGGAATAGCCCCCATAGAAGGGCAAAAGAGTAGATGGATAATCAGACAAATAGAACTGATTGCCCAGCGGTATAATTTTAAACTAAGCACACCGGTAAAAGACATTCCGCAAAAAGCACTTGATGTAATTCTATACGGTGGCAAAGAAAAATTTGATGTAGTGCTAAAAGATGTGGGCATTACAAGAAATTACAGCTTTGATTTTGAAGGTATTGCAAATTTTATCAACTATCAATTTCACAATTCTAATTCAATAAGTTTAAAACGGTGGGCGGCCAACTATATGGACAAAAAAGTATGTCCGGATTGTAATGGTACCAGACTAAAAAAGGAGTCACTCCACTTTAAAATAAACGGAAAAAACATTGCAGAATTAACGGCAATGGATATTGTTCAACTGGCTGATTGGATTAAAAAGTTAAAACCAAAATTAACCAAAACAGAACAACTAATTGCCGGAGAAATCCTCAAAGAATTAGAGACCAGAATTACATTTTTATTGGATGTGGGCTTAGATTATCTAGCCCTGAACAGAAGTTCCAAATCGTTATCGGGTGGAGAAGCCCAGCGGATAAGGCTGGCTACGCAAATAGGTTCCCAATTAGTAGGCGTTTTATATATATTGGACGAACCCAGTATTGGTTTGCACCAAAGGGATAATCAAAGATTAATAGCATCATTAGAAAAATTAAGAGATCTTGGTAACTCGGTTATAGTGGTAGAACATGACAAAGAAATGATAGAAAAAGCAGACTGGATTATAGATATAGGCCCTAAGGCCGGAAAACACGGTGGCGAAATAATAAGTTCCGGCACAGCAGGTCAACTTCTCAAAAGCAATACCCTTACGGCTGATTTTTTAAAAGGAAGCAAAGAAATTCCGGTGCCAAAAAAAAGACGCGAGGGCAATGGCAAGAGCATTGAATTAAAAGGTGCTACCGGCAATAACCTAAAGAAAGTAGATATAAGGATACCCTTAGGAAAAATGATTTGTGTTACCGGAGTTTCGGGAAGTGGAAAATCTACCTTAATTAATGAAACACTTTACCCTATTATTAATCAGCATATTTACAAAGGTGTAAAAACTCCAAAACCTTACAAATCTATAAAGGGATTAGAACATATAGACAAAATAATTGACATTAACCAATCTCCCATCGGCAGGACACCAAGATCTAATCCGGCCACTTATACTGGTGTTTTTAGTGAAATAAGAAAACTCTTTGCTAAAACGCCGGAGGCTCAAATAAGGGGTTATAAACCCGGCCGGTTTTCGTTTAATGTAAAAAACGGACGTTGCCCCACCTGCGAAGGCAGTGGTGTAAGGGTAATAGAAATGAATTTTCTCCCGGATGTTTATGTGGAATGCGAAACTTGCCAAGGCAAGCGTTTTAACAGAGAAACTTTAGAAATTCGCTTCAAAGGCAAGTCAATTTCTGATGTCTTAAATATGACAATACAAGAAGCAGTAACTTTCTTTGAACCCATCCCAAAAATTTATAAAAAACTAAAAACCATACAAGATGTGGGATTGGGTTACATTACCTTGGGACAACAATCTACTACACTTTCTGGAGGAGAGGCTCAACGGATAAAGCTGGCTTCGGAGTTATCAAAAAGAGACACCGGAAACACTTTCTATATTCTTGATGAACCTACCACAGGACTGCATTTTGAAGATATAGACGTACTAATGAAAGTCTTAAGCCGATTGGTGGACAAAGGAAACACTGTTGTAATTATTGAGCACAATTTAGACGTGATAAAACTGGCAGACTACATAATAGATATGGGGCCGGAAGGCGGAAAAAAAGGTGGTACTATTTTGGCCGCCGGCACACCGGAAGAGATAGTAAAGGTCAAAAACAGCTACACTGCACAGTTTTTAAAAAAAGAGTTACATTAGCAAATATTAAAATCTTAAAACAAAAACATACAAAAGTCTCATATATATCTATTTTTTACAGTAAAATAATTAAAATAATATATTAAAAATAAACAATTTATAACCCAAGACATGAACAGTGACGACAAAAAAATAATTGAAAAATTTAAACATAAAACCTGGCAAGAGATAAAGACCAATGACAGTTGGGCTATTTTTAAAATAATGTCAGAATTTGTAACCGGTTATGAAAATCTGAGCCGAATAGGGCCTTGTGTAAGTGTTTTTGGTTCTGCCAGAACCAAACCAAATCATAAAAATTATAAACTGGCCGAAAGAATTGCTTACAAGCTTACGAAAAACGGCTACGGTGTTATTACCGGTGGTGGCCCGGGTATTATGGAAGCCGGAAATAAAGGGGCACACCGGGGCAAAGGAGTCTCGGTGGGATTAAATATTGAACTACCCTTTGAGCAACATGACAACCCGTACATAGACCCGGATAAGAATTTACAATTTGATTATTTCTTTGTACGAAAAGTAATGTTTGTAAAATACGCCCAAGGCTTTGTAGTTATGCCTGGCGGTTTTGGCACTTTAGACGAACTCTTTGAGGCAATTACCCTTATTCAAACCAAAAAAATAGGGAAATTTCCCATTATTTTGGTGGGAACGGATTTTTGGTCTGGCATTTTTGGATGGATAAAAGAAACCCTCATTGGGAAATTTGAAAATGCCAGCCCCGAAGATATGGATCTGGTACAAATAGTAGATACAGAAGAAGAAGTGGTGGATAGTCTTAATAGTTTTTACAAGAAATACAGCTTAAGTCCAAATTTCTAAACTAAAAAATGAAACTGATAAAACATATTATTCTAATTGCATTCTTGTGGATTTCTCCAAGAATATCACCCGCTCAGGAAAGCCTTAATGTAATGTTTTACAATCTTTTGGAATTTCCCGAGGCTCCACCTGCCAACAGGCCGGCTATCCTAAAAAATATTTTAGACAGTTACAACCCAGACCTGTTTATGGTCTGTGAACTGGAATCTGAACAAGGAGCAAATACTATTTTAAACACTGCATTACAAACAGCAGACAACCGCTATGCCCGTGCCAAATTTGTTTCTAACCAATCCCATCCGCCTACGGATTTACAGCAATTGGTTTTTTACAACAAAAACAAATTCATTTTAGACGGACAAGAGATTATTACCACAAACATTAGAGATATTAATCATTATAAATTCAGATTAAACACTACCGGTGAACCTGTATATCTGGATGCTTTTGTGGCTCATTTAAAATCCAGTTCAGGCACTGATAACGAGGAAAAAAGATTAGACATGGTACTGGATTTTACTACATATTTACTGAATATCCCAAAAGACCATTTCGTAATTTTTGCCGGCGACCTCAATCTCTATACCAGTGAAGAAGATGCTTATCAGGAACTTTTAGACCCCACCAATGCCATTCCGCTTATAGACCCCATAAATAAACCGGGAAACTGGCATAACAACAGTAGTTTTGCTGCCATTCACACGCAGTCTTCCAGAAGAAAAAATGACGATTTTGATGGCTTTGGAGCTGGTGGTGGCATAGATGACCGCTTTGACTTTATATTACTATCAAAAAATTTTGAAACCGCTTCCACCTTAAAATATGTACCAGGTTCATATGATGCTTACGGCAATAACAGAAATTGTTTTGACAAAAATATCAATGATAAAAAATGTACCGGAAACTATTCTCAATCGCTACGAGATAATCTGTATTTGATGAGTGACCATTTGCCGGTAATATTGCAATTAGAAACCAATGCCAGTTTAAGCGTAGCAGACGAAAATTTAGTAAAAGAAATGGTTCAATTTACCGAAGGAAACATCATTCAAAACAGGCTTCGGTTAAAAACAAACAACAGACTGTTAAATGGCAAAATATCAGTTTATAATCAATTGGGGCAAACCATCTCTACCCAGACTATAACTAAAAAAAACATAGAAATAGACGCAACGAATATGTCACCCGGCATCTATTTTCTTACTATTCAACACGAACAAACCCGTTTTTCATTAAAATTTATCAAAATTTAAGTTGCTGTTACCTAAATTTTTTTGCTGTTTATTTTTCTTCATCGGTAGTATTTGTTATGCTCAGAATAACAAAATACACATAGATGCCTATTTGGATTTTTCCAACAGAGAAATTCACATTAACCAAAAAACGGTATTTTATAATCACAGTAATGCTACATTAGACACTTTGTATTTTAACAATTGGCCTGCAGCCTTTAAAAACCGGCACACCCCGCTTTCTAAAAGGTTGATGGAAGATTATAAAAAGATACTCTATTTTGCTAAAGCCCATAAAAGAGGCGATACTAAAATAAAAGCAGTTAGCTGTAATGAGAAGTCGTTGCAATATTTTAACAAAAAAAATCATCCTGATATTCTGGGCATAATACTACCCGGCGACCTTCAACCAAAAGATAGCGTAGTAATTACAACAAATTACCTTGTAAAAGTACCTCTGGATGATTTTACCGGATATGGTTTTAAAGATGATACTTACAATTTACGTTACTGGCTGCTAACACCTGCAGTTTATAATGAGGGGTGGGTGTTTATGAGCAACCTGAACATGGATGATTTATACACTGATTTTACAGATTATGAAATTAATTTTACTTTGCCGGATGGATTACATCTAACCTCTGATTTAAATCACATAACCGAGGTAAAACCTCCACTTAAAACACACCATTTAAGCGGAGAAAATAGGCTGGATATTCCATTACACATAAGCATAAGCAAAAAGTTTGAATCTTTTGATACCAGTCCTGAAATCATTACCAATTTAGACGGTATAGAAATGCAAAACAGCTTAAAAACTGATATTTTAAATAGAGAATTAGCTTTTTTAAAAGAACATCTGGGCCCTTATCCGTTTAAAAAATTGATGGTAAATGAAACCACCTATTTAAAAAATCCCATCTATGGGCTTAACCAATTGCCAAAATTGTTTAATCCGTTTGGCGGCACTTTTGAATGGGATATAAAAATGTTTAAAGCCCTTACCAGAACCTACTTAGAAAACACCTTTCATATAAACTTACGTACAGATGCATGGATTATAGACGGTATTCAGACCTATCTAATTATAAAATACGTAGAAAAGTTCTATCCGGAGAAAACCGCCATAGGAAATATTTCCAAAATCTGGGGTATCAGAAATTTTCAGATTGCCAAATTAAAATTTAATGATAAATATCCTTTTGTATATCAGTTTGCCGCTCGAAAAAATTACGATCAAGCTCTAACCACCCAAACCGACTCATTGTCAAATTTTAACCGAAAAATAGTCAACAAATATAAAGCTGGTATGGGTTTGCAATATTTAGATGAATTTCTAAATGGCCAAATTGTGGATAGCAGCATCAAAGAATTTTACCAAAAAAGCATATTTAATTCAACTAAAAGTATTGATTTTCAAAATATTATAACCAAAAAAACCAATAAAGACCTCACTTGGTTTTTTGGAGATTATATAAATACCAAGAAAAAAATAGATTACACTATAAAAAAATTAGAAAAAACCGATGATTCAATCAAAATAACAATAAAAAACAAACGAAACATCACTACCCCGGTGGCCTTGTACGGTATTAAAGACAAAGAAATCATATTTAGAAAATGGCTCATTAATATAGACAGCACCAAAGCCATTACGCTGCCAAAAGACAATTTCAATAGGCTTTCTTTGAATTACGAATATTTATATCCGGAGTTGAACTTAAGAGACAATTGGAAAAACATTAAAGGACTGTTTAACAGACCAATACAATTTCGGTTTTTTAAAGATGTAGAAAACCCTTATTACAATCAGGTGTTTTATAATCTGTTTGTTTCATATAATCTTTATGACGGAATAATTGTAGGGCCCAGTTTATACAACGAGGCCATATTTAAGAAAAAATGGCTCTATAAAATTATTCCCACTTACGGTACCAATAGTAAAAAAATTACCGGTGCCGCTTCCTTTGTATATCAGCATATTCCGGAAGCAACCTCAGTATATCGTTACAAAATTGGAATAAGTGGCAGTAATTTCCATTACGACAAAGATTTGAGTTATTACCGGCTATCACCATTTGCATCCGTAGAGTTTAAAAGAAAAAGTTTACGTGATGTAGGCGGCAGTGCATTAATAGCCAGATATATTATGGTAAATAAGGAAAGGTTGCCAAATACTGCTGTAAGAGAACAAGATAAATACAATGTATTAAACCTGAAATATGGTTATGCAGAACCCAATTTAATTAATGATTTGCGATATACAGTAGATTTTCAATTGTCCAATAAATTTGGCAAAATAGCTACCAATATTCAATTTAGAAAACTTACTGATTCCAATCACCAACTAGACTTTAGATTATTTCTCGGCTCATTTATTTACAACAATACCACATCAGATTTCTTTAGTTTTTCTCTGGACAGGCCATCGGATTATATGTTTGATTACGAATATTTGGGGCGTTCCGAGACTTCAGGTTTTTCCAGACAACAAGTTATTATTGCCGAAGGTGGTTTTAAATCTATGTTTGATAACCCATTTGCCAATCGATGGATGGCTACGGCTAATGCCAGTTTTAGCATTTGGCGATGGATAGAACTCTACACCGATGCCGGTTTTTATAAAAACTACGGCACAACTGCCCGTTTTAGGTATGACAGTGGCGTTAGGCTTAACTTCATACATAATTTTTTGGAATTGTACTTTCCGTTGCAATCCAGTTTGGGCTTTGAACCTACACAAGAAAGCTACGCTTCCAAAATTCGTTTTGTCATCACTTTAGATCCGGAAAAGCTGCTTGGGTTGATTAGAAGAGGATTTTTCTGAGATAGTATCTACCAAATTTTATTCGCTTTTATACATTTTCATTTCTGCTCTAAATTTTGTATTTTTGCAATTCTTCCAACAAATCACTTACAATGTCCGAAAAACTAATTGAAACAGAGCGAGAATTATCCTACGAAGAGTTTAAAAAAGAAATTTTAGAAGATTACAAAACAGCAGTAATTAGTAGGGAATGTAGCCTGTTGGGCAGAAGAGAAGTACTAACGGGCAAAGCCAAATTTGGTATATTTGGAGACGGCAAAGAAGTGCCGCAATTGGCTATGGCCAAAGCATTTAAAAATGGTGACTGGCGTTCAGGATACTATCGAGACCAGACTTTTATGATGGCCATAGGCGAACTCACTCCCGAAGAATTTTTTGCCGGATTATACGCACATACAGACATAAAAGTAGAGCCTTTTTCTGCCGGAAGACAAATGGGCGGCCATTTTACCACTCACCTCTTAGAAAAAGACGGCAGCTTTAAAAATTTAATGAAACAAAAAAATGTAAGTTCGGATATTTCGCCTACTGCGGGACAAATGCCCAGATTATTAGGGCTGGCACAGGCTTCAAGTATTTACAGAAATCTGGACAACCTGCCAAACAGCAATAAATTCTCTAACAATGGCAATGAAATAGCCTGGGGTACTATTGGAAATGCTAGCACCTCCGAAGGCCTGTTTTTTGAAACCATTAATGCTGCAGGCGTATTGCAAGTCCCCATGGTGGTAAGTATCTGGGATGACGAATACGGAATTTCCGTACCGGCATCCTATCAAACTACCAAAGAAAACATCTCTGAAATTCTTTCCGGCTTTAAAAGGGATGAAAACAACAAAGGTTACGAAATTTTCACGGTAAACGGGTGGGATTATTCCAAACTAATAGACGTTTATAACCAAGCCTCTACCATATCCCGAAAAGAACACGTACCGGTAATTATTCATGTAAAAGAGCTAACCCAGCCGCAAGGGCATTCTACATCAGGGTCTCATGAACGCTATAAAAGTGTAGAACGATTGCAGTGGGAAAGAAAACACGATTGCAATCTAAAAATGAGAAACTGGCTGGTGGAAAGTTTTGATAACGAAGAAGAAATTATTCAGATAGAAAAAGAAGCTAAAAAAGAGGTACGCTTGGCCAAACGCACAGCTTGGATAAATTACCTAAAAGACATACAACAAGCTCAAAATGAAGTTCTAGAACTGCTTAAAAATCTGGCAAACACAACTGATAATTCGCCTTTTATCAATAAATTACACAGCCAATTAAAAGAAGTAAAAGACCCGCTTAAACAAGATGTGCTATATGCTGCCCGGCGAGCGATGATTTATGTTAGAAATGAAAAAAGCAAAGAAAAATCAGCTTTAAGCCAATGGATAAAAAACTATAAAAAAGAACAATTTTCACATTACAGCACCCATTTATATAGTGAAAACAGCAATAAATTAACCAATATAAAAGCAGCAAAACCTATCTATGCAGAAGATGCAAAATCCGTAGATGCAAGAATTGTACTAAGGGATAATTTTGACCGCTTGCTTCAAAAACATAGTAATCTGCTTATCTTTGGCGAGGATACCGGAAAAATAGGAGATGTAAACCAAGGTTTAGAGGGCTTACAGGAAAAACACGGTAAACTAAGGGTAACAGATACCGGCATACGAGAAGCCACTATTATTGGACAAGGAATAGGCATGGCAATGCGTGGGCTAAGGCCCATAGCAGAAATTCAATATTTAGACTATCTGCTATATGCATTACAAATTTTGAGTGATGATTTAGCTACGCTGCGATACCGTACCTTAGGCACCCAAAAGTCCCCGCTAATTGTAAGAACCAGAGGACATAGATTAGAAGGCATATGGCATAGCGGCTCTCACATTGGGGCTGTAGTACATTTACTAAGAGGCATGTATATTCTTACCCCAAGAAACATGACCAAAGCCGCCGGTTTTTACAACACCCTTCTGGAAGGTGATGAACCGGCTCTGGTAATAGAAAATTTAAACGGATATAGGCTAAAAGAAAAACTACCAAAAAACCTAGGCGAATTTAAAACGCCCATTGGCGTAGTGGAAACCGTTAAGGAAGGTAAAGATATCACGGTGGTTTCTTATGGCTCTACACTGCGGTTAGTGGAAGATGCTGCAAACCTACTGGCACAAACAGAAATAGACATAGAAATCATAGATGCCCAAACACTTTTACCATTTGACATAAACAACGCCGTATTGAAAAGTGTTAAAAAAACAAACCGCTTAGTTATCATAGATGAAGATGTACCAGGTGGTGCATCAGCTTATCTGTTGGATCAGATTTTAAATAAACAAAACGCCTATCATTATTTAGACAGTAAACCCATTACCATAACTGCACAGCATCACAGGCCGGCCTATGGTAGCGATGGTGATTATTTTTCCAAACCATCCGTAGAAGATATTTTTGAAGGTATTTATGGACTTATACACGAAGCAAACCCTGTGAAATTCAAAAAATTGTATTAGAAATTCGCATTTTTTTTTCAATTTTATAGGTATTTATTTACTTTTGCCGATGTCTAACACAACTCTAAACTAGAAAACGAATGAAACTCATAAAACTATCAACTATTGTTATTACCGTTTTATGCTTTGTTATTACCACTAATGCCCAAGAAGAAGAACAAGAGGGCTCATTAAAAAGTGGTTCCATAAAAAGCCAATTTGATTATCTGTATAAAAAATCAGGAAAATGGACAAGCCCTACGGGCCAAGTGTATAGGTCAATCAAAGTAAATAATCTGTTTAAATTTAGAGACAACATCCTTGATTCTCTAAAGCTCCACAACAAAAAATACTTAGAAAGCCAACAAATTATTGCCAGCCAAAAAGCCAATATAGATTCCCTTAATGTAAAACTAGCCAGTACCAATAATAATTTGGCATCTGTTACAGAAGAAAAAGACAATATAAAATTATTTGGCATACAAATGAGCAAAGGCGGATACAACACTCTACTATGGAGTATTATAGGTATTCTAACCGCATTACTGTTGGTTTTTATCGGTAAATTTAAACGCAGTAATACTATTACCATACAGGCTAGAAAAGACAAACTGGAAATAGAAGAAGAATACGAAAGCCACAGACAACGCTCTCTGGAAAGAGAACAAAAACTGAGGAGGGAATTACAGGATGAGTTGAACAAGCAAAAATACGCCAATCAGGCTGCGAATAAGAAAAAGTAGGCTATCCCATTTCTTACTTTTTTTATTAAAAATAGATTGAGCACATTACAACCCACACAATTGTTCAGGAGTTTTTATAACTTCAAAAAAAGTAAAATCAATTTTTGTTTTATTCTTTTTTTAAAGGGATAACATTTTTTGATATTATACAATATAGTAACCGTATTTTAGTTATAAATAGTGGAATTATCTGCACCTTTTATTCCAATAAATAGCCACGGTAGGAATTATCGCGGTTTTATTGTTATAACAACAAACAAACTAAACTATTTATGCTAAGACGATTTTTACTATTGCCTGCATTGTTCATTTTAATATTTCCTGCCCATGCAGGTTTTTCTACCACCACACCCAGTTATGACATACTAAAGATTACTGGCCACCATTCTCATAAAGTTGTTTTCGCCTCATACGCAGAACATTTCTACAGCAAGATAAACGACAACAGCTTAAATTACGAGGCTTTTAGCCATGCCTTAAAAGGCTATGTACAATTGAAAGAGAACGGCCGTCTGGAAAACAAAAAATACCTTACCGTAATAGACATGCAGGCTTCGGTAAACGAAGAAAGATTTTTTATCATTAATATGGAAACTCAAACCATAGAGCATAAAAGTGTAGTGGCTCACGGAAAAAATTCCGGCTTAGAATATGCAAAACGGTTCTCCAATCGTGTAAACAGCCACCAAAGCAGCATTGGTTTTTATAAAACAGCAGAAACTTATATAGGCAAGCACGGGTTTTCCATGCGACTAGATGGCTTAGAACGCTCTAACAGCAACGCCAGAAAAAGAGCTATAGTCATCCACCAGGCAGATTATATGGAACAGCATTTTATGGACCAAAACGGCAGAATGGGTAGAAGTTTTGGCTGCCCTTCTCTACCGGCAAAAGATTATAAAATTATCATTGAAAAAATAAAAGAAGGAAGTTGTTTATTTATTTATTTTCCAAAAGAACATTACCTCAAAACCTCAAAATTCATACAGTTTGAGTATTTACTCAGCAAAAATGCCTGATAAGGCTTTAATCAACGGCTTATTTAAGTCATACACGTCATCGTAAAAAGTAACTGTTCCCTGTTCATCCGCAACGATGGTGGCATAGTAAAAATATATTGCCATTTTATGTTGCATAGATATCCACTTTTCTTTTCGTTTCTTAATATAGGCATTTACGGTATCTATGGTGAAACGATTCTCATCTTCTTCTAAAAGGTAATCTGCAAGTTTTAAAGCGTCCTGAACCCTTACACAACCATGGCTATACGCCCTTTTTTCATGATAAAAATGTGATTTAGAAGGTGTATCATGCAAATAGATGGCATTCTTATTGGGGAAAATAAATTTTACATAACCCAAGGCATTTACTGCACCTCCACGCTGCCTGATTCTATAGTCAAAATTCTGTCTCGTAACTTTTTTCCAATTGATAGAATCCGGGTCTATAAAGTCTTTAACTTTTGTTAAAACTTCATATTTATTCCGTTTCATATAGGTGGAATCTTTTCTTGCCTTTTTCAGGATTTCATTAACAGAAATACGTTTTGGCACATTCCAATAGGGATAGGCAATAATATAGGCCAAACTATCCAAAAGTTCCGGGGTTTGATTTTTTCTGGAACCCACCACTACAAAATGTTTTTTTACCAGACTATCATTTTTATATATTCTCAGGATGTATTCCGGAATGTTTACATACAGCCTGTTGGGCTTCCATGGGTCTCGCCATCGCCAACGTTCCATATTAGCAACCATTTGCTGATAATATTCATAGGGGCTTAAAGAAAGGGCTTTCGCAGTATTAGTTCCCACTAAACCATCCTGATGAAGTCCATGGCTTTTTTGAAACTTTTTTAATGCCGAAATAAACATACTGTCTGTATCATTTTCGGTTAAATACCCGTGATTTATCAGTGCTTTCCTGGCCTGCCGTACTGCTTTTAGAGAATCTTCCCTAAAATTGATTACCGGTACACTGTTAGTAGAAAGGTTGTCTTTTTCTAGAAATTGGGCTAAACCCAATTGTATGTTATGGTATTCTTTGTGCTTGGGCTGTAATGCCAATAACTTCACTATTAAACTATCCGACTTATATGCTTTGTGTAAATAATCGGGCAGATTTATGGTAAACGCCCTTCGGCTGAGTTCTGTATAGGGCGAAATGGAATCTAACAAGCCATAATTTAAATGTTTGCCATGCCGCATATAATTATACGACAACAGGGCATCTAACTTTGCTGCCAGCATATATTTATCAGTATTAGCAGGAAATGTATCCAAAGTATTTTCCAACCTAAGCAAAAGATTAACAGGGTATAGCCTTGTATCCAAACCAAATTTTTTTGACTCTGATAACTGGGCTATCAGTTGTTTTCCCAATTTATTTAAGGTAATACTATCAGATATCCATATAGACTTATAGTGTAAATCAGCATACAAACTATCTAGCCATTGCAGGCTGTCTATTTTTTCTCCGTAAATATCATCCTGAAGCACCGCAGCATGATTGATAACAAAAAATTTCTTAAACTCATCTGCATGATTAATTACAGGCGGCTTTATTGAGTTATTATCTTTACTATTTACACAAGAAAACAGCCATGGCAGTAAGATAAAAATAGCGACAATTTTTCTTAAAATCATAACAATTAATGAATTCTTTTTTTGAACTCATCTTGACTTTTTGTTTTTAACCGGAAATGAGATAAAATTTGTTCAGATGAGGCACTTTTTAAAAGTCATAGCCGCGGCTACAAGTAAAAAAAGTAACAAAAACATAAACAAATTTGAGCCGTTTTTTAGGAAACAGAAAAAATCAAAATGAGTTCATTTAACGACAAATATAGTTATTCAGCATCATATACCGATTTAATTCCTTAAAATATCATTGCCAATATCGCATTGCAAACACCGTTTTTTATTACAATACTTATTTTTAAGTTGAATAACAGCCTGACTTTCCAGTGCGTTATTCGTTTTTATCCCAAACTCGTTAAATCTGGCTATAACACTGTTATTTTCAGATTTTATAGCTGTTACGGTTTGAAATAACTCATCTAAATTTAGCCGGTCTATGGATTTTAGATAACTAAACTTTAGTGGTATAATCGTATTTATCAAGAGTAAATCTATAAAAGATTTTGACAGATATTTATTACTTTTTTTAGATGGTGAGGTAAAAGAATAATGGTTCTGCCAAAATTCAGTCGGTTGAATCTTGAATAATTTATAATAATCAAAAATTTTTTGCGTATTGATAATTTCAGAAAATAATTGCTGGTGTTTTCCGTACAAAGCTGCCAATTGTGCCAATCGGATGGTAGGAAAATTATTGGGCCGAAGCCTAAAAAAATCTACACTTATATGTAAATTCTCTTTTAAGTTAAATTTCTTTTGGATAAATTTATATTCTTCTTGCAATTGATTATAATAATTATTTTCTAATACATCATTGAGTAAATTGGCTCTGCCAAATAACAATGCCTCTAATTGAACTGACTGATTACGCAATTTTCTAATGATGGAAAAGTCAACATCTCTAAGCATATAAAAAAAAGCCTGACCATTTACATTTAACCCAAAATTCTTTGCAAGCAGTAAAAAAAGTACAGCCTCGTAATCATTATTATGCGTTTTTAACAATTCTTCTGCCAACGTAGCTTTTTCTGCTAATCTTTGTATATATAATTTTTCTAACCAATTGTTAAGCAGGAAATTATCTACGTCTAAAATACTCTTTTCACAATAAATATACCTGTCATTATACATTAATTCCTGATAATTTTTTATTAAACTTTCCGGAACATAATCTTTTAAACACAGTGTAGGAATGGCAGTATTATCCGACCTAAAGATTTGTGCATCGTACTCCCAAACCACATGTAAAATAACAGCATCATAGTTTTCATCCATTTGGTGATTGTGTAAATACCAGTCAGAAGATTTGACATGAATTTCTACGTTTCCTGCCCATAACTGGCCACCTATGGCTATTTTGGCATTAAAAAAATCAGGACCACTTTTAGTTGTATTGTGTTCGCCAGCAGATTTTACAATTATTTGTTCGTTATTAACCGTAGCAAGTTGTTGTGTATTACACAGCTTTAAATTCCAGATATAGTGCAAAAATTGCTCTTGCATAAGCTCTCTATTTCCGGTTTATTAATCTGTAAATAAGAACAGCAGTTCTTTTAGTTAAGGCTTCAATAGTATTTAGATTTACGGTTTCTTCCGGTGTATGAGCTCCACTACCCATGGCACCTAAACCATCTAAGCAATCCACATATTCCGCAACAAAAGATACGTCTGCCGCACCGCGTTTACCGGGGTCATAGGTCAATACTTCACCTTGGTTTAAATCTAAACTCACCTGATTCAAAACTTCCAGGACTTTTTGGTTACCCTCTGTAGGCTCCATAGCGGGATAGCTATCTGTAAAAGAAATCTTTGCCGAAGTTTTTGGCAAATTATCAACCACTATTTTTCTCATTTTTTCCCGTGTATTTTCTTTTTGTTCTTCAGAAATAAATCGTAGCCCACCGGTTACCATAGCCGTTTGAGCCACCACATTATTTTTCCCAAATGCCATTCCCTTACTCATAGAAGCATCATAATCTACCTTAGTACCGCCCAATAATACACCAGGGTTAAAAGTAAGATACTCCTCCCCTTTTACATCTGTATAAAACCGATGTAAAATCCTACCTGTTTCAAATATAGCACCCGCTCCTACCTCTTCATTAAATACAACTGATGAGTGGGCTCGTTTTCCTTCAACTTTCAATGTCCAACCGGACGAACCTCTGCGAGCCACCGTAGCATAATTAAGGCCGGTAGAAGTTTCAAAACCTAAGGCAATATCACTCTTTTTTGCTGCATTAATAAGATCCCGCCTGCTTATCTCCAATGGTTTCCCTGCACTTTCTTCATCTCCGGTAAAAGCTACAATTATATTTGCATTTTTCAATAATCCGTTATCTGACAGAGCCTTAAGTGCATAAAGAATAATTACATTTCCTCCTTTCATATCATTTCCTCCAGGAGCGTGGGCAATACTATCATTTACCATGATAAACTCCTGAAAAGGGCTGTCTTCCTCAAAAACGGTATCCAAATGCCCTATAAGCAATAGTTTATTACCTTTAGGCTTATTGGATTTTATTTCAGCAAATAAATGACCGGAGCGATTTACTTCTGACATATCAATCCAACTGGTAGTAAAACCAATTTCATCAAAAGCTTTTTTAAAAACCATGCCTACTTCTTTTACACCGGCATGATTCATAGTACCGCTGTTAATACCTACCACTTTCTTTAGAAAATCTATGGCTTCAACATTATTTTTAGCTACACTTTTTACAATATTTTTCTCTTTTCCCGAAAGTTTTTGAGCCGATAAAAAGTTTACTACAAGTAAGGCAATACACAAAAAAGATAACAAATAGTTTTTCATGGGAGACTAAATTAAAATTGGTTATGATATGGCATTAATTACATCAAATTTTGTTATAATTTGAAAATTATTATCTCCTAATTTTATAATAACGGCTTTATTTTCTTTATTTATTAACTGAGATATTTCCTCTATATTCACCCCACCGCTTACCACGGGAAAAGGCTCCCCCATAATATCTTTGATGGGTTTTTCACTGATGTTTTTATCCTTAAAATATTTCCTAAACACATCACTTTCATCCACAGCACCTACAAAACCATTTTGGTCAACAACGGGAATTTGTGAAATGTCATATTTTCTCATTTTTTCAATGGCATGCCGTACCAGTTCCTCGGTTTTTACGGTGATGAGTTGGGTTTGTTCTTTATTTTTTACCAAATCGGATGCTTTTGAAACCGGCTGGTCTAAAAATCCGCGTTCTCGCATCCAATCATCATTAAACATCTTACCAACATATCGGCTGCCATGGTCATGAAAGAGTACTACTACCACATCATCGGGTTTAAAATGTTCCTTTAACTGCAACAGCCCTTTTACTGCAGAGCCGGCGGAATTGCCCACAAATATACCTTCCTCTTTGGCAAGCTTTCGAGTATAAATGGCTCCATCTTTATCGGTTACTTTAGTAAAACCGTCTATAACGTCAAAGTTTACATTTTTAGGAAGGATATCTTCTCCTATGCCTTCTGTGATATATGGATATATTTCATTTTTATCAAAAATTCCCGTTTCGTGATATTTTTTAAAAACAGAACCATAAGTATCTATACCCCAAATCTTTATATTCTTGTTTTTCTCTTTTAAAAATTTACCTATTCCTGAAATGGTACCGCCCGTTCCTACACCTACTACAAAATGAGTTATTTTTCCATCGGTTTGTTCCCATAATTCCGGCCCGGTTTTTTCATAATGGGCTAAGGTATTAGATAAATTGTCATACTGATTGACATACCAGGAATTAGGGGTTTCCTCGGCCAACCGTTTTGAAACAGAATAATACGAACGCGGATCTTCCGGATTTACGTTTGTAGGGCAAACCACCACTTTGGCACCCACTGCCCTAAGAATATCCATCTTTTCTTTGGATTGTTTATCACTAATTACACATATCAGTTTATAGCCTTTTACAATTGCAGCCAGAGCCAAGCCCATTCCGGTATTGCCGCTGGTACCTTCTATGATAGTGCCGCCGGGCTTTAAAAGCCCCTGCTCTTCGGCATCTTCCACCATTTTTACTGCCATCCTATCCTTCACGGAATTACCCGGATTAAAAGTTTCTACTTTTGCTAAAACCAACGCCGGAATAGCTGCTGTGATTTTATTTAGCTTAACCAACGGGGTATTGCCAATGGTTTCTAAAATGTTGCTGGCGTATTTCATATTGCGGGTTCTTCTGTGGGGTTTTTCTATTTGTGTTTCTTTATTTTATTATAAACTCATCTTGACTTTTTCTATTTCCTAAAAAACGGCTCAAATTTCCGGTTAAAAACAAAAAGTCGAGATGATTTCAATGTTTTAAGGTTTAAAAATACGAAAAACAAACACAAAATTGGATTAAAATAAATATTGATTAACTCTTAGCGTTTATTCCTATCGCCTAAACATTATAGGAAATACTTCTTCTATCGGTTTTTTTAAAACAGTTTTTCTAAATTGAGAACGTAAAAAACCCAATCCATATCCAAAAAACATGATTTTGGCAGCTATAACGCTTTGTAAGCCCACTACAAAACTTCTATTTAATATTGAAGAATGTATAATTATAAACAGAAAATATACTATCAATAGTATTAGGGGCAGCCCGTTCTTAAAAAGCAATGCTGTAATGGTAATGGCTATAAAAAAGATATAAAAAGCCGGGAACCAATAGGTAATTTTTGCTGTTTTTGGATGCATCTTATTTAATATTGGCCTGGCGGCTCCAAAATTGAAAGTTTGCCTAAAAAATTTACTCCAACTAATACGCCGTTTATGATAAACAAAGGCTTGTTCTATAAATTGTGTAGTGCAGCCGGCTTTCCACAACCGAAAAGTCAAATCAATGTCTTCCCCAAAGTTTACAGGCCTGAAACCAGAAGTTTTTTTAAAAGCCACTTTAGAAATACCCATATTAAAGCTTCTCAGTTGAAATTTTTCTCGTAGCTTTTTACTACCTCTTAATCCACCTGTTGTTAAAAACGAAGTCATGGCGTAGCCAATAGCTTTTTGTAAACTGGAAAAAGAGGCATGGTTGGCATCAGGGCCTCCATAAGCATCAGTATATTTATTAGATAAGTGTTCTTTTACAACATTCAAATAATCTTTTGGCAATAAACAATCTGAATCTAAAATGACAAAATAGTTGCCTGAAGCGTTTAACATGCCAAAATTCCTACTTTGACCTGCCCCTGTATTCTCTTTGTAAAAATACTTGATATTTAAATGATTAGAAAATTGAGCAACAATTTCTTTAGCATTATTAGAAGATCCGTCCTCTACGATAACCACCTCAAAACCATCTGAAAAGTCTAAATCTGCAATACTTTCCAATAATTCTTTAATCTCCTTAGGGCGGTTATAAACCGGAACAATGATAGAAAAATGAAGTTCCAAGGGATAAAATTTTTTCCTCCTAAAAATAGCTTAGGATTTATTGATAAACAAAAAAGAAGTTGATTTAGTAATGTTTTTAATACTAAACCAACTTCTCAAAGTATATTGATAACTCTATAAATGGTTTATTTTATTCTTTTAGCACCTTAAAAGCACCACTAGCCGAACCGATGGTAGCTTTTACAAAATATACACCAGTAGGTAAATTGTAGAAGTTTATTTCTGCTTCTTTATCAGACTGTTTTATTCTTTTTATTTCTCTACCCAGTCCGGTATAGATAATTATCTGTTCTATATTTTCTTTGGCGTTCATCGTAAGTACATCTTTTACCGGATTTGGATAATAGGTAAATCCTTTTGCTACCAAGTCATCTACAGAGAGTGTAGTTGAAGTAACTGCAAGGTTAAAGATGCCTTCGGGCTGATCTATAGCACCCGGATGGCCAATGTTTACATAATATGTAGTACCCACAGTAGAGGTAAAATTAACCCCTTCGGTGATACTATTTCCACCTATATTACTATCCTCTATGCAAGTAAAAGCCCCACAAGAACCGGTATAAACACTAATAGCTACATCCCAATTATCAGGAGCAGCAGTTATCCTTAAAGTACCTCCATTACCTACTATAGTAAACCAAATACCGTCATTCATATCTATACAGCCGGTGCCGGAGATAGAACCAGAATTATTTGTTGCAGCTGAAGCATCAAAGGTTTGGTTGAACGGCAAACTACTTATAGCCTCGGCATTAGCACAGTCATCATTTGAAGGTGGTGATGCCATAGAACCCACACAAATATCAAAAGTAGTGGTGGCTCCGGGAGCTGAAGAATTACTGTAAACTCTAATAAAATAGGTATTACCTACCGTAATTCCACCGCTTATTGTACTTACTTCAGGATCACTACAAAAAATAGCCGTAAGAGCATTACAACTTCCGGTAGCTCCGCCATCATATACCATAAAGTATAAATCCGTAGGGCTGCCCGCTATATTTGAAATATCAATTCTGTGCATAGTCTCCGTAGCTACAAATTTAAACCAAACATCATCATTGGCCTTTGTAGATACACCAGGGCAACCCGAAGGAGCCGTAGAAGCTGTGGCATCCAATAAGGTACCGCTGGTTTTGTTCGCACATAAATAATTGTTGTTTACGGTAAGCGATATAGCTCCGGAACAATCATCATTTACAGGAGGGGCAAATATTTCTTCATAACCATTACTTGACACAGCAAACACATAACTTGCTGACAATAAAATGATTAATGCTGTTAACAGTGTAATTTTTTTGCTCATGTTTAGCTAAATTTGAAAAGTTGTAATAATATAACGAAAATAAACGTTAAAAAGTATATCTTCTTAACTTATTTTATATCATAAGGAAGTTATCAATCCTTATCTTGAAAGTATTCCATAACTGCATTGCTAATTCCCATATTGGAAAAACCGCCATCGTGAAATAGATTTTGCAGTGTCACTTTTTTGGTTAAATCCGAAAAAAGCGTAATGGTGTAGTTCGCACAGTCTTCTGCTGTTGCATTGCCCAATGGCGACATTTTTTCTGCATAAGCAATAAAACCATCAAAACCTTTTACACCTTGCCCTGCAGTGGTAGGTGTAGGAGACTGCGAGATGGTATTTACCCTTACTTTTTTCTCCGTTCCAAAGAAATACCCAAAACTTCTGGCTACGGATTCTAAGTAGGCTTTATTATCGGCCATATCGTTGTAATCCGGAAAAACGCGTTGGGCAGCCATATAAGTAAGGGCTACAATAGAACCCCATTTATTCATAGCATCTTTTTGATAAAGTGCTTTCATGGTTTTGTGAAAAGACAGGGCAGAAACATCCCAACCTTTGGCCGTAAAATTATAATCCTGTTCTGTGTAGTGCTTACCTTTTCGGACATTTACAGACATACCGATAGCGTGTAACACAAAATCCAACTTACCGCCCAATATTTCCATAGATTTTTCAACCAGATTTTCTAAATCTTTTTCGGAAGTAGCATCTGCCGGAATAATTTCAGAACCGGTCTGTTCTGCCAGTTTATTAATACTCCCCATACGCATGGCAATGGGAGCATTGGTCAACACAAACTTTCCACCTTCTTCATGCACTCTTTCTGCAGTCTTCCACGCAATAGAATTTTTATCTAAAGCTCCAAAAATTATACCTCGTTTTCCTTTTAGAAGATTGTACATGGTTAAAATTTTTAATCTGGTTATTAAAAGCCCAACTTAGACTCTTTATATTGAAGCAAAAAGTTAAGCTAAATACAAATTTAACATTTTATTCTGATTTTGTACTGTTAAATTCAATTTATTGTGTGAGTAATTGTTTTGCGTGTTTTACGGCAGATGCCACCACTTCTTTTCCACTTAACATTTCCGCCAACTCATTAATTCGTTCACCCTTAGTTAATAGTTTTACCTCTGTGCTAGTAGTTTTGCCGCTATCTTTTTTATACACTTTAAAATGATAGCTGCCTTTTGCAGCTATCTGCGGCAAGTGAGTAATGGCTATTACCTGTAAATTTTTACTCATTTCGGCCATTACAGCAGCAATTTTTGTAGCTACTTCACCCGATACTCCGGTATCTATTTCGTCAAAAATAATAGTAGGCAAATTTGTATAATTACTCAATATGGCCTTTACAGCCAGCATAATTCTGGACATTTCTCCACCCGATGCTACTTTTTTTAAAGGTTTATAGGCAGAACCTTTGTTGGTGGCTATCAGAAAAGATAATTGGTCTTTGCCGTTAGATAGAAAAGCATTACTTTTTTCTATACTAATTTTTAAAGATGTATTGGGCATCTCCAATGTGGCCAATTGCTGCTCCAACTGCTTCTTTAGCAAAGGAATAGCATTTTTACGATTTTTACGGATACTATCAGCTATTGAATTAAGGTATTTTTCTACATCTGCAATTTCATTTTCTTTTAAACCAATAATTTCATCAGCATTTTCTACGTGTAGTACTTTTATCTGTAACTTTTTTTGTTCATCCAGTAAATCCGCTACGGTTTTAACACCGTGTTTTTTTTGTAAGTTATAAAGTAATTGCAATCGGTTATTGTATTGCTCTATTTCATCTTCACTAAAACTCAAATTACTATACCGCTCGTTCAAATCCATCAAAATATCCTCCAACTCTATTTGCAAACTTTGCAACCTTTCATTGAGGCTTTGATAATCTTTTCCAAATGTAGCCAGCCTCTTTAATTGCACATTCATATTTCTAAGCATATCCGCTACGCCTACCTCTTCAGCTTCAGCCATTTGCAACAACTGTTCCAACGTCTTTTTTATATCTTCCACATTATTCAGTTGTTCTGTTATTTCTTCTAAATTTTGCTGTTCATCGGGCTTAAAATCAGCTTCCTGTAGTTCGTTAAGCAAATATTTATGATAATCGTATTGCTTGTCGGCCGATTGCTGTTGTGCTACAATATGGGCCAACTCAGATTTAAGATTTATATATTGTTGATAATGGCTTTTATAGGTATCTAGCAGCTTGTGGTTTTTCGCCAAGGCATCAACAATTAAAAATTGGTAATTGGCATCAGCCAGAGCTAAAGTTTCATACTGGGCGTGAATATCAATTAATTTCTCGCTCAGGCCAGCTAAGACATTTAAAGTAGTAGGTGTATCATTTACAAAAGCTCTGGATTTTCCGGAAGGCAAAATTTCCCGCCTGATAATGGTATGCGGTTCATAATCTAAATCATTTGACGCAAAAAAATCTTCCAAACCATATTTTTCAATGGCAAATTGGCCTTCAACAATACATTTTTTAGACCCTTCTTTTATAACAGACAAATCTGCCCGTTTCCCGAGAATTAATGACAAGGCACCTAACAGGATAGACTTTCCGGCTCCGGTTTCTCCTGTTATTATAGAAAACCCTTGCTTAAAACTGACATTTAAATTGTCTATAAGGGCATAATTTTTTATGGATAAGGCAGTTATCATAAATTTCTATCACCAATAATTCTACTGCTTCAAACTTACTAAAAAATAAGAATACTGCTGGTTTAATTTTTACTTTTATACACCTTTCCGGATGAGCCATTTTTATGAGGAATAAGTTCTAAAATAAAATCGGCTTGTAAGTTCTTTTCAATACGGTGCGAAACAAAAATCATACTAATATTGCCGTTATGGCTGATACTGTTTAAAATATTGATAACGGTGGCTGCATTGGCATCATCCAGGCCTTCTGTGGGCTCATCTAAGATAAGTAGTGGCGGCTGTTTTACCAGTGCTCTTACGATAAGTGCCACCCGCTGCTGACCCGGCGGTAAACGGTTAAAATAAGCATCTTTAGAATTGTACAAATTCACTATTTTTAGCCACGCTTTTACTTTTTCTCTCTGGTATTTCGCAGGAATTCTATACAAGCCTACAGCATCAAAAAAACCGGAAAGCACCATTTGTTCAACGGTATGATTGCGTTCAAACAATTCTGTTAAAGTAGTGTGATAATAGCCTATTTTTTGTTTGAGTTCCCAAACGCTTTCGCCACTGCCTTTGGGTTTGCCAAAAAGAGTGATATTTTGCCCGTAAGCCTTAGGATTATCACCGGTAATTAAAGATAAAATAGTACTTTTTCCGGAGCCGTTAGGTCCTACCAATTGCCAAGTTTGCCCTTGGTTAACGGTGAAGGAAATATTTGCAATCACCGATTCGCCTTTGTAACTTACATTAACATTCTCAAAATGTACAAGTTGAGTCTCCCGATAAGGCTGCTGAGCCAGTAAATGCCCGGGAATTTGCACTAACCCTTGAGAATTTCTATTTACTGATGGTATATACGGTGTTATCTTATTATTCTGTTCTAATTGATAAATTTTTGAAATAAAATCAGGTATATCACCTGCACGGTTTACTAAAAATATCAGATGAATTTTACGAGCCATCTCTTCTAAATCCTGCCCCAGTTCAATACGGGATTTTTGGTCCAGATGGTCAAATGGATTATCCAACACAAGAAATTGAACCTTTTGTTTAAGGTAATATTCCAACAATGCCTTCTTTCGCTCTCCGGAAGAAAAAGTACGTAGTGGTCTGCCTTTTTTACGGGTAATTGTCAAAGCCTGATGTTTGTCTTCTTCCTTGATAAATTTCTGAATAGCCATATCAGAAAACAATACCCCACTCTTACCGTTAAAAAAATCAAATGGCGGATGGGCATTTCCATTTAACAGGGCACTAACAAAAGTATTTTTGTTAACAGCCGTAAACACTATTATACCACAATGAAACATTGTTATTAATTAGTTAAAAACCTGAATTCGATTAATCTTGTTTTCACAGAACGTATAGAATACTTTAGATTTGTACTTAAAAGCATGAAGAAATATCAAGATATTTCAAAGGTTTTT
>PDWI01002536.1_pt1 | contig 27243 bp, 26 predicted proteins | sample 1430891 | NCBI WGS metagenome assembly PDWI01 (sample SAMN01162508, study PRJNA174530) | Oral metagenome, whole genome shotgun sequencing project. | biome: Marine environment; feature: Marine mammal; material: Swab sample of the gingival sulcus; isolation source: swab sample of gingival sulcus... | reverse complement strand
CCTGCTATTGAAAAGGCCATCTTTCAATCGGATATCGGATTGAATCCGGCGAATGACGGCAAGATTATTCGGCTTTCCATTCCGCAGCTTACAGAGGAGAGGCGCAAGGATCTTGTTAAGCAGGTACGTAAAATTGCTGAAGAGTTCCGGGTAGCGGTGCGTAATATCCGCCGTGAAGCCATTGAGACATTTAAAAAGCAAAAGAAGGATAAGGAGATCTCTGAAGACGATCTTTTCCGTTATCAGGATGACGCTCAGGCTGCTACAGACAGCCATATCAAGCAGATAGATGAGGCGACGGCAGGTAAGGAAAAAGAGGTGATGGAAGTCTGATTGATACAATGGTTATGGAAAATTCTCTTGATATGGAAAAATTGCCCCGCCACGTTGCCATGATTATGGATGGTAATGGCCGCTGGGCAAAAAGGCAGAATAAGCCGAGGTTGTTTGGGCATCGTGCTGGTGCTGAATCGGTGCAGGATATTGTTGCCGCCTGCAGTGAAATTGGCATCAGTTACCTCACCCTGTACGCCTTTTCTTCAGAAAACTGGAAAAGACCGGAAGAAGAGGTGAGCGGCTTAATGAGTATTCTGCAGCGCTACCTTGAGTCTGAGTTGCGGAAAATGGTGCAGAATGATATCCGCCTGCGTGCTATTGGAGACCATAGCCGTTTGCCGAAACGAGTACGTGAAACCCTCTATTCTGTTATTGAAGAAACGGCAAATAATTCCTCACTTACCTTGACCATTGCTTTGAGCTATGGTGGTCGGGAGGAGCTGGTTCGTGCAATGCGGAAACAGGCGCAGAGATGTTGTGCCGGCGAGCTTGATCCGTTAGCCATAAGTGAAGAGTCCTTTGCCCGCGAGCTTGATACGGCGGGGATTCCTGATCCAGATTTGATGATTCGCACCGGTGGTGAAGCGCGGCTCTCTAACTTTCTGCTATGGCAGCTCTCTTATGCTGAAATCTATTTTACAGATATCATGTGGCCGGATTTTCGTAAGGAGGCCTTTTTACAGGCCTTAGCCGATTACCAAAATCGTGAACGGCGGTTTGGTCGCACTGGGGATCAACTAAAGCAGGAATCGCCATGAAGGGGCGGGTTGTACCGGGTGTTTTGCTTGCCCTGTTCTGGCTGTTGTTACTCTTATATGGCTCTGCTGCGCTTTTCTTTTTTGTTATTGTTGTTGTCCTCTTTGTTGCTGCCGATGAATATGTAAGGATGGTGCGGCATAACATGCTGGAAGATCGTTTGCCTCTTGTCGGCAGTAATATGTTACTGCCGACTCTCTCTGCTGTTATCTCTCCTCAACTATCTGTTGTCGGTTTGTTCTCCCTTGTTGGTTTTTTTCTTCTTTCCTGGCGGCATGTCCGGCGTTTTGCAGCAGATGATGCTGAAGCTGGTTATCTTCTCTATATAAAGGATGTGTTTGGCCTCTTCTATATTGGTTTCCTAGGGGCCCATATCTGCTTGCTTCGGGTGCTGCCGGAGGGAGCGGCATGGATTCTGGTGGCCACAGCAATTACCGCGGGCTCTGATACCGGAGCCTATTTTTCCGGCAGGCGTTTTGGTCGGCATAAATTGTGTCCGGCGGTTAGCCCCAAAAAGACTATTGAAGGTGCGGTAGGAGGAATCTGCTGCGCCATTATTGCTGCTCTTCTGATGGGGTATTGGCTGCTTGCCGAACCGCAACCATTGTTTCTTATCGCCCTTGCCGTCAGTTTATCTCTCCTGGGAGTAATGGGTGATCTTATTGAGTCCGTTATTAAACGTGGAGAAGGGGTGAAAGATTCGGGGAGTTGCCTTGGCGGTCATGGCGGTATTCTTGATCGTATCGATTCGCTGCTCTTTGTCGCTCCTGCTCTGTTCTATATCCTTCTTTTTTCAGGAGCAGTATAAGTTATGGCGCATGCACTCTCTTTACTTGGTTCCACTGGTTCTATTGGTGTCAGCACGCTTGATGTTGTCCGCCGTTTTCCCGCTCGTTACTCTGTAAAAGCGATGGCCGCAGGAGACAATGTGGAGTTGTTTGCCCGCCAGATTACCGAGTTTTCCCCAGAACTGGTTTCGGTTAAAAGTGAAGAGAATGTGTTTGCATTAAAGCAGCGTCTACCGGGATATAAGGGTGAAATTCTCTGGGGAGAAGAGGGGAATCGTCAGGTTGCCACCTATCAGGAGTCGGAAACAGTACTCTCTGCCATTGTTGGTGCTGCCGGACTGCTTCCTACTCTTGCTGCCATTAAGGCTAAAAAAAATATTGCCCTCGCCAATAAAGAAACGCTGGTGATTGCAGGCAGGGTGGTGATGGAGGCCGCTGCTGCAAATGGTGTTGCCGTTCTACCGGTGGATTCCGAGCATTCTGCCATCTTTCAGGCACTGGATGGTGGTAGACGTCAGGATGTAAAGAAGATTCTGCTTACTGCGTCCGGTGGTCCTTTTCGCGGGAAAAGCCGTCAACAGTTAACTGGAATCACCCCTGAGCAGGCCGTTGCCCATCCCAACTGGTCTATGGGGCGTAAAATCTCGGTTGACTCTGCTACCCTTATGAACAAGGGGCTTGAGGTGATTGAGGCCCGCTGGCTGTTTGATATGGAGCCCGGGAATATTGATGTTCTGGTGCATCCGCAATCTATTATCCATTCGGCAGTGGAGTATCAGGACGGCTCTATTCTGGCGCAGATGGGCGTCCCTGATATGCGTATTCCCATTGCCTATGCCCTCTCTTATCCAGAACGGATGGAGCTGGGATTGACTCCTCTTGACCTGACACGTTGTGGGACCCTGGAGTTTTATCAGCCTGATATGGAGACCTTCCCGGCCCTCAAGCTAGCCTTTGATGCGCTGCAGGCGGGCGGTGTTGCTCCAGCGGTGTTGAATGCTGCAAATGAGGTGGCGGTTGCAGCTTTTCTTCAGCGGCGGATTGAATTTTTACAAATTTCCGAGACAGTTGCCCAAACAATGGATATTGTAGAGCCGGGTGCGGATTCTCTGGAAGCTGTCCTTGCGGCAGATAAAAAGGGAAGAGAGACAGCAGAGACTCTTATCCGCACTCTGTAGCAGTGTCTTTCGGCTGGAAAAAGCTGAAGGTTCTTATCCATTCTTTTACTATTATGCTGTTATGACGACGTTTGCCGCATTTATTATTGTTTTAGGCGTTCTTATTTTTGTCCATGAATTTGGCCATTTCCTTTTTGCCAAGTTGGCTGGAGTGCGTGTTCTTAAGTTTTCTTTGGGATTTGGTCCTGCTCTTATCGGCAAAAAATGGGGCGATACGGAGTATGTCCTCTCTGCAATCCCCTTGGGCGGCTTTGTTAAGATGTATGGCGAAAACCCCGATGAGCAGGAGGTTCCAGAAGAGGAGAAAGAGATCTCTTTTGCCCATAAATCGGTAGGGAAACGGTTTATGATCGTCTTTGCCGGGCCGTTGTTTAACCTTCTTTTTACCTTTGTCCTCTTTTTTGCCGTCTTTTTTATGGTGGGAACGCCCACGGCGAAGGATACCACCATTGTCGGTACGGTAACGAAAGAGTCGCCGGCTGAGCTGGCAGGGATAAAAGAAGGGGATCAGGTGGTTGCTATTGGAGAAAAGGCGGCCTCCAGCTGGATGGATATCTATACCGCAGTAAAGGAGAGCGGTGGTTTGCCTCTCTCCTTTACTCTTAAGCGGGGTGGGGAGACGGTGGATATCACCGTGCAGCCGAAGCTGCAGCGGGTAAAGAATCTCTTTGGTGAAGAGAAGGGTGCCCCGCGTTACCTGATTGGAATCCAGCGGGCAGATATTGCCGTTTATGAGAAAACAGGCTTTTTTGCAGCAATAAATAATGCCTTTTGGCAGACCTGGGGCTATATCTCGCTTACCGTGATGAGCTTTGTCAAGTTGATTCAACAGGTGGTCCCGGCTTCTGAGCTTGGCGGGCCGATTCTGATTGCCCAGGTTGCCGGGAAGCAGCTGGCTGCCGGATGGATGAATCTCATCTTTTTTATGGGAATGTTAAGTGTTAATCTGGGGATTTTAAATCTGCTTCCCGTGCCGGTACTTGATGGTGGTCATCTCTTCTTTCTTAGCCTTGAGGCCCTGCGGGGCAAGCCTTTAAGTGAAGGGGTGCAGATCAGGGCTCAGCAGGTGGGGCTTGTTCTGTTGGGGGCGTTGATGATTTTTGTCTTCTACAATGATATTACCCGTATTTTACACTGATGAAGCCAAAACTTCTTGCCATTGATACCTCCTCTGCAAGTTGTGCTGCCGCCTTTATTGAGGGTGGGAGTAAAGGGCGTATTCTCGGTTCTTTGCTTATCGGCGGTTTGACTCACTCCCGTCGCCTGCTGCAGTCGGTGGATAGTTTGATGAAAGGGCTGGAGCTTGACTGGACGATGCTTGATGGTATTGCCGTTGCTCTGGGGCCGGGCAGCTTTACCGGCCTGCGTATTGGTGTTGCGACTGCCAAGGGGTTGGCAACGGCAGCCGGGCTTCCTGTGGTTGGTTGTTCTTCTCTGCGTATTGCGGCATCCAGCGTGGCCATTGCCCCGGGAGAAAAGATCTGTGCCGTGTTGGATGCCAGAAAAAAGGAGGTTTATGCCGGGTGCTACCGTTTTTCCGGCAGTGAACTGGTGGCAGAAGGGGAGAAGATGGTACTTGCCCCTCAGGAACTTGCACAGCAGCTGACTGATGATGTCTTGCTGGTGGGCGATGGTGCGGTTCTCTACCGTGATATATTTACCGATATTCTTGGTGAAAAGGTACGCTTTGCTCCGCAATGGAGCTGTCAGCCCAATGCCGCAGTATTGGGTTTTATCGCTGCGGAGCAGCTGCTTAGCGGCAAGACGTTTGATATCTGCAGTCTTGCCCCTTTCTATGTGCGTAAATCTGATGCGGAGTTAAACCTTGCTCAGCGGTAGCCTGCGGTAAAAAAGAGCGTTCATTCTGCTCGAGAATTTTTCCAGGATAAATGATGATAGAACGGCGTAAAACAAAAACAATATCGGTAGGCACAGTAAAAATTGGTGGTGATGCTCCGGTCTCGGTGCAGTCAATGACCAATACCGACACCAGAGACGTGGCGGCAACGGTGGAGCAGATTGGGCGGCTGACTGCCGCAGGGTGCGATCTGGTACGGGTGGCAGTGTTGGATAAAAAGGCGGCAGCAGCGATCCGTCAGATAAAAGATCAAATCACCATTCCCCTGATTGCCGATATCCATTTTCAGTATGGATTGGCCATTGCCGCTATGGAGAACGGGGTTGATTCCATTCGTATCAATCCTGGAAATCTGGGCGGTGAAGAGAAGACCAGACGGGTGGTGGAGGCGGCAAAGCTGCATGGTGTCCCCATTCGGGTTGGGGTGAACAGTGGTTCCATTGAAAAGGATCTGCTGGAGAAATATGGGTATCCTCACCCTGGAGAGTGCAGTGCCCTGATCGAAAGTGCCCTGCGTAATGTGCGGTTGGTAGAAAAATATGGCCACGATCAGATAAAGATCTCCATAAAATCTGCTGATGTCCTTACCACTATAAGCAGTTATCGGCAGCTCTCAAAAGTTACCGACTATCCTCTCCATATCGGGGTAACCGAAGCGGGAGGGCTTATTGCCGGAACGGTAAAATCAAGCCTTGGGCTGGGAATGTTGCTTGCCGATGGTATTGGTGATACCCTGCGGGTATCTCTGACTCGTGATCCGGTAGAGGAGATACGGGTGGGCTTTGAGTTGCTGCGCTCGTTAAAGTTACGGGAAAGGGGCCCGGAACTCATCTCCTGCCCCACCTGTGGGCGCACCGAGATCAATTTGTTCTCTCTGGCTGAAGAGGTGGAGAAGATTGTACAGACCATGCAGGCTCCGCTAAAGGTTGCTGTTATGGGGTGTGTGGTTAATGGCCCTGGCGAGGCAGCGCAGGCTGATATTGGCGTTGCCGGTGGCAGGGGCACGGGGTTAATTTTCAAAAAAGGTGTTGTCTGGAAAAAGGTGGACGAATCTGCACTGCTCACTGTTTTTACCGATGAACTGAAAAAGATGAATGAAGAGTGGATGAATACTCAACAAAAATTATCCACTAACATATAAGGAGGCGGCTATGCGCTATTCACAGATTTTACTTCCAACCTTAAAAGAGACACCTGCTGAAGCAGAAGTTGTCAGCCATCAGTTGATGCTGCGGGCAGGGCTTATCCGTAAGCTGACTGCCGGGGTATATTCTTACCTTCCGGTAGGGCTTGCCGCCATTCGCAAGGTGGAAAATATTGTGCGCGAGGAGATGAACCGCGCCGGAGCCCTTGAACTGCTGATGCCTATGGTGCAGCCTGCTGAACTATGGCAGGAAACCGGCCGTTATCAGAAATACGGGCCGGAGCTGCTGCGTTTTCATGACCGCCATGAGCGGGAATCCTGTCTGGGGCCGACCCATGAAGAGGTGGTAACCGATATCGCCCGCAAGGAGATTCACTCTTACCGTGATATGCCGATCAATCTCTATCAGATTCAGACCAAGTTTAGAGATGAAATCCGTCCCCGTTTCGGTTTAATGCGGGGCCGTGAATTTATTATGAAAGATGCCTACTCCTTTGATGTAAATGATGAGGCGGCTGGTGTCTCCTATATGAAGATGTATGATGCCTATAAACGGATTTTTACTCGTTGCGGCCTTGATTTCCGCGCTGTACAGGCTGATTCCGGTTCTATTGGCGGTAACTTCTCCCATGAATTTATGGTGTTGGCGGAAACGGGAGAAGATACTATCGTCTTCTGTAAGTCCTGTGATTTTGCCGCGAATATGGAAAAGGCGGCGGTAACTGGTGTCAGGGAAGAGGATGCACCTTTTGCCGAGCTGCAGCGTATTGAAACTCCGGGGAAACGTAAGGTTGATGCCGTATGTGAATTTTTGAATATTTCTGCTGATCATCTGGTTAAAACCATAGTCTATAAGGCGGAAATTGGCGGGGCGTTTGAATTTGTTGCAGTGGTTATTCGTGGTGATCGTGAAGTAGAAGAGGTGAAGCTGAAAAACCTGCTTGGAGCAACCGAGGTTGAGCTGGCAGGGGAGAAGGAGACCTTTGATGCTACTGGTGTTCCCACGGGATATCTGGGGCCTGTAGGCTGCAAAATCAGACTGGTGGCAGATCAGGAAATTCCTGCTATGCGTAATTTTTATGCCGGCGGCAATGAGAAGAATTACCATTTGGGCAATGTGAACTACCAGCGTGATTTTACGGCTGAAGCAGTGGCTGATCTGCGTAAGATTACAGCAGATGATCCTTGCCCGGAGTGTAAAGGGGCGCTGGATTTTGCCGAAGGAATTGAGGTCGGTCATGTCTTTAAACTTGGCACTGGTTATTCCGAATCAATGAATGCCACCTTTCAGGATGTGGATGGGCAGGAGAAGCATCTGGTTATGGGGTGTTACGGCATTGGTGTTACCCGTATTGTGGCGGCAGCCATTGAGCAAAATCACGATAAGGACGGCATCATTTTTCCTACTCCCATCGCCCCGTTCCAGGTGATTATTGTGAACGCTGGAACCAAGGATGAAAAGATCACCCAGGCCGCAGAAAAGCTCTATACAGAGCTGCTTGCCGCAGGTCTTGATGTGCTGCTTGATGACCGTGATGAACGCCCCGGTATCAAGTTTAAAGATGCCGATCTGCTTGGTATTCCTTATCGTATAACCGTGGGTAAGGGGTATGCAGAAAACGGCACTTTCGAAGTGCGCCAGCGGCGCAGCGGCGAGGTGGAGACCTGTTCTCCCACAGAGATCGTTGAAAAAATAACAGAAAAGATCCACGCTGAACTTGGCTGAAAGTGAGGTCGGTGGAGAGTCTATATATATGATAGTAGAGAAATGACAGTAATTAATCATCCGGAAATACAGGAGGTTAAAGTCCTTCTTCGCGGCTACTTGCCGGAGGAAAAACTCTCTCTGGTTGATAAGGCCTGGGAGTTGGCGCAAAAGGTGCACAAAGGTGAAAAGCACTATTCCGGGGATCTTTATATCTATCATCTCAGTGAGGTCGCTTTTACTCTTGCGTCGATGAAGCTTGATCTGGATACCGTTCTCGCCGGTATTCTGCATGGGGTGCTGCGTGATGAGACGGTTAAATATGAGGAACTGGTAAAGGATTTCGGCGAGGATGTTGCGGTTATTGTTGACGGTATGAGCCGTATCTCCCGTATTGCCTATAATAGCAGGCTGGTTGCCCGGGCAGATAATATGCGGAAGATGTTTCTTGCCATTGCCACCGATATTCGGGTGTTGCTGGTGCGCCTGGTTGACCGTCTGCAGGATATGTTTCGGCTTGATATGGCTGATAGAGACCGGCAGATTGAGATTGCCCGTGAGACCATGGATATTTATGCGCCGCTCGCTTCACGGCTGGGGATAGAGTGGTTGAAACGGGAGCTGGAAGATCAGTCGTTCCGCTATCTCTATCCTGATGAATATGAGGAGCTGGAGATGAAGATTCACTCCACCCTTGATGATCGCCAGCAGTATGTTGATGAGGTTATTGCCCTGCTCAATGAGAAGCTGACCGGTGCTGGTGTCTACCCCTTGCGGGTATATGGCCGCCCCAAGCATCTCTACTCCATCTATAAAAAACTTCTTGCCCAGAATATCCCTCTGGAGAAGGTGTACGATAAGGTTGCCTTTCGTATTATCGTCAACTCCGTACCGGACTGTTATGGCGCCTTAGGGATTATCCATGCTGAGTGGACACCCATCCAGGAGCGGATCAAGGATTTTATCTCGGTACCCAAGGCCAATAACTACCAGTCCATGCATACCACCGTATTGGGGCCTAAAGGACATTATATCGAGGTGCAGATCCGTACCGAAGAGATGGATCTTATCGCTCAGGAGGGAGTTGCCGCCCACTGGGCCTATAAAGAGGGGGCCAAGGCGAACCAGAAAGATGCCAGACTCTTTCGTGAGTTAAAAAAACTGGTCGCCTCGCTGGAGGAGGTTGAAGATCCCCGTGAGTTTATGGACAGCCTTATTGGTGAACTCTATGATCCAGAGGTCTTTGCTCTAACCCCTTCCGGCGAAGTGAAAGAGCTGCCATTGGGGAGCTGCCCCATTGATTTCGCCTATACTATTCATTCGGAAGTGGGGGATCACTGCGTTGGTGCCAAGGTTGGCGGGCGGCAGGTACCATTGAAATATCAGCTGCAAAATGGGGATGTGGTAGAGATAATCACCTCCGCCACCCAGTTTCCCCGGAGGGATTGGCTGGAGATTGTCAAGACCGGCCGTGCCCGCACCCGTATTCGGGCCTGGTTACGGCGGGAAGAAAAAGAGGGATTGCTTGCCCGTGGCCGTGATATCTGCGACCGTGAGATGCGGGAGAGTAATCTCTCGCTGAAGAAGGTGATTAAATCTGGAGAGATTAGCAAGTTGTTGGAGCGGTTAAGCTGCAACTCCCTTGATGATTTTCTTATTAAGGTGGGTAATGAGGAGATCTCTGCCGCCCATTTGAAAAATGCCCTGCAGCCGGTCAATATTCAGCAGGAGAGCAATGAAGATGTGCTCTCTTCGGTACAGGCGGGAGAATTTATCTCCGGGCAGAGCAAGGCCTCATCGAAAAAAGGCTCTGGTGTAGAGATTGATGGTGTTGAGGATATGTTGGTGAAGATCAGTCACTGCTGTAATCCTCTGCCTGGTGATGATATCGTTGGTTTTATCACTATGGGGCGTGGCGTCTCTATCCATAAGGCAAACTGCCCAAATCTGCTTACTGCCGATTCCAGCCGCTGGATTGATGTTGCCTGGTCACGGGTGGAGGAGCAGATTTTCCAGGCATCGATTCATATTTCGGCAGAAAATAATAGAGGACTTTTTGCCGAGATTGCTGGCGTTATCACCTCTGATGATGCTAATATCATCAATATATCCGGGCATGTCACCGAAGCAAATCTTACCGATATGAACCTGATTCTGGAGGTGGCCAATTTAAGCCAGTTAAAACGTATTCTTCTTCATATTCAGCAGTTGCCGGCGGTTCTTTCTGTGCGCCGCTTGTAATAGAATTGTAATGGCGGGGACTGCCGCGGATGGGTAGATTGAGAACAATGAATGTGCTTGATGAAATATGCGATGTTTGTGGTAATGAATTGTGCCGTCCTTCGTCTCACTGCCCCTATTGCGGCAGTAGGCTGGAAGCCGGCGGACAGCGTAAAAAACCTTTTTTTCACCGGGTGGTAAATCTGGAAGAGGGACATCCTCTATTGGAGGTGGCACTTAACAGAATGGAGTATGCCGTCAGCGAGGCATCGCGTAACGGTATCTCTGCCATAACCCTGATTCATGGCTACGGTTCCAGCGGCAGGGGCGGTGTGATTCGTATGGAATGCCGCAAGCTGCTCGATTTTATGGCGGCGAAGAAAAAAATTTGCGGCTATTTGATTGGGGAGGAGTTTTACAGCCGTCATCCGGCGGCAAAACGGTGGCTTCAGCGTTATCCACGGCTGGCTGAAAACAGCCATCTGGATAGAAAAAATCCTGGTGTTACCCTTGTGTTTTTATAGAAAGCCTAAAGTTGTGGTTGTGCTTTAGCGGGTGAATCTTTAGTCCATGATTAAAGATTGTGTTTGTTACTTTATTTTGGAGATTATGATGAAAAAATATCTTGTTCCTGCCTGTGTTTGTTTTGGCCTGGCTCTGCCGGTATCCCTTTTTGCTGCAGATGCGCCCAGCACTTATGAAGAGAAGATTAGTTATACCATGGGCTATGAGATGGGAAGCTATGTTCGTAGCATGTCTGCCGATGTGCAGCAAAAAGCCTTACAAACCGGTATTAATGATGCTTTTGGTGGTGCTCAACCTCAACTGACACCGGAGCAGATGGCTGCTGTAAAGCAGGAGTTTGCCCAGAAGATGCAGGCTGCCCAGTTAAAGCAGATTGAGGAGATGGCAGCAAAAAATCTGGCGGCTGGCAAGGCTTTTCTTGAGAAAAACAAGGCCAAGGAAGGGGTAAAGGTCACGGATTCCGGTCTGCAGTATGAAGTGCTGGCAGAGGGCGAAGGCCCGCTGGCAACCGAGAGCGATATCGTTACTGTAAACTATAAAGGGGCATTGATTGACGGCACTGAATTTGACAGCACCGCCAAGCGCGGTAAACCTATAGAGCTGCAGGTAAATCAGGTTATTCCCGGTTGGACGGAAGCATTACAGATGATGAATGCCGGCAGCAAGATGCACCTTGTTATTCCGTCGGAGCTTGCCTATGGCGAGCAAGGCGCTGCACCCGTTATCCAGCCAAACTCTGTACTTATTTTTGATGTAGAGCTGGTAGGAATTAAAGAAGCTTCCAAGCAGAAAGAGGTTGCCCCTGAGCCGGTTCAAGAGCAGAAAGCTGATATCTCCCAGCAGGTGCAGCAGGCAGCAGAAAAAGTCCAAAAAGCAGTGAAAAAAGTACAATCAGCAGTAAAAGGAGAATAGAAGCAGGAGCATTTGTTCTTCTATAGAGCCTTTATTTAAAGGAGATGGTTTTTGACCATCTCCTTTTTTTGTTTGCTTCAAGGAAGCAGCTTTTTATGTCAGGTGATTATAGAACCAGATAAGAGTAAATGGGTGAGTGCCAGCAAACGTTAACTTATCTGAAGCGTTCCTTTTGCCCCCATGGTAAGGGAAACAACATCATCACCATTTATCTTTTCAAAACGTGGATCAACCATATCCAGGCTGATATTATTATGAGCCAGTCAGGCGTCGCAGACCAGCACCTTCCCCCCTTGTTCAAAAAAAGCGTCAAGTAATGCCTTTACCGGTTTAAAGGGTTCGCCGATATTGATATCGTCTACTCTCCCTGGGCAGGCGAGATGCACTGCGTTAACCATGAGAATAAGTGCTGCAGAATGCCCTGCTGCCAGTGCTCTATTGGCGATAGTAAATGCTATCGTTACCTTGCCTGCATTACTTTCATGATCAAACAGGGTGCCTACATAATCGTATTGTTCCATCATTAGCGCTCCTTATACGTACATAGTATGAATGAATAACCGGTTACTGCCAAGAGTAACAAGGTCTTTATTTTTTACTCCTTTAAACCTGCCTTGTGCAGGATAATTGTCATTATTTTGCTTCACTAAAAAAAGGTACTATAGACTATTATGTTCCGTGCTTCAATAGCCCCGTATATCGTGGTAAGATGTCTTGTTTTTTGAAATGCAGCTATGCCGCAGTATAGAGAATTCGTTCAGGATAGCTGAGTTGCTGCGCCTGTCGATAGTGGAAGCGCATAGCAGCGATTTTCTGCCTGCCATAAAGGGCTGCGGGAAAAAGTGCATCAATTGCTGCTGCCCATTCACGGCTAAGCTCCTCCGTCCAGACCGTTTCCAGCAGCCGTTTTTGCAGCAAGGGGTATGCTTTATGAAATGCGGCTACCCGAGGCAGTGCCTCTTCGGCTGCGGTACCAATAAAAAGCGGCAGAGGCAGCTCGCCAATGGGGGAGGCTGCTTCTTTGATCTCTTGTTCATACTCCTCAATCAGCAGCTCTGCGGCATCTTTGTCCTGGGTGAGAAAAAGATCCCCCGTTCCCATTCTGTCAGCAAAAAGTTGCCGCCAGGCGTTGACTCTTGGTGCTATGTTTCTACGGTCGGTAAAATGGAGAAAGCCTTGCTGCCGCTGCAGCGTATCAAGGAGGATCTCTGCCTCCTCTTCTCCTTGCAGCTCTGCAAGAAGTTTTTGGGTAGAATGCTCGGCCTGTGCCATCTGTGCTGCCACCTCTTCTTCCTCTCTATCGTTTAACTCCGCCACGCTTACCAGTAACCGTGCCTGCCATAGAGCTTCCTTGTCTTTATCTTCACCAATGGGGCGTTCTGCTTCTATGTTTTTTCTAATGGCACGGTTTGATTGCTCTCCGTTTTCTGCCGCTGCTGTTCTTCCGGCAACGGCCAGGTGACTTAATTGCCGGGAAAACTGCTGCGGGTTGGCATATAGTTCTTTTTGCAGATGAAGGAAGTGTTGCTCTTCAACAGTGGTAGCAAATGGCTGATACTCCGCTTGACAGAAACCGGCTTTTATGAAACATTCGGTAATGTCACTCTCTTTTTTGGGTGTTGCCGGGCGGAAGAGAGATATCTGCGGTGCAAGCAGAAAAAAGGGCAGTTGACGCAGGGAAAAAAGGTCGGTATGGGGAAACAGTATATATTTCATAGAATCTTACCTTAAGGTTATAGTCGTGTCTGAAAATCCATATTTACGTAACAGGATAACGCTTTTTCTTTCGGCGTTGCTATATCTTCTTTTCAACCTTCGACTGGCGGGAGACAGCATCTCCTCCATCAAGGCGACAGGGTGGCAGTTGCTGACAACTGCGCCCTATGTAGCGGGAGGAACTCTGGTGATTGTCTCTTTTCTGCAATATATGACAGATGGAGAGAAGTTACCATGGGATCGCCGATTACGCATCTTTTTTGGATTAGGAATTTTTGCTGCACTGTTAATGGCGATTTATGAGTATGGCGGCGTTGCGGGATGATATTGGCAGAAACATTCCAGAACCAGTAATTATTTGATAACAGAGTATTAACTCTCCCTCGGTAGTTTTATATTTCGTTTGGCAGCAAATTCTTTTTCTGACTTACTTACTTGGAATATCTTTTGGAAAAGCTTTATGATTTTCTGGGAAAATTCTCACTACCTGTCTGTTGCAATATGCGGCAGGTCGTGAGAATTACACAAGAGTGTCGATTATACATCTTTTTGAGATGGCTTTTTAAGTAAATATTATGGTAGGCTGTATTTGTTTGGTTAAACTATTATTTATTATTTAAGGATGGCAAATGTGGAGTACATTTTAAGGTAAACGTGGGGCGTGAATTGTCTATAACTAACAGGAGATAGTATTATGAGTAAAACAGATTTCTTTTTATTTGATGAGTTTTATGATGATTTTTTAGAATTGAAAAAAGGACGGCATAGATCGTTAAAGTCATTAACTAACTCCGTTCACCGCTCCAACTCTGTATTTACTCCGATTGGTAAGGTCTTTATGGGTACGGATGTTGCCAATAATATATTGGGTTCTGTGGGAAATGATACCCTGAAAGGTAATGGTGGTGATGATTTTCTGCAGGGTAATGAAGGTAACGATAACCTTGCTGGTGGAACTGGTGCGGATGTCCTCTATGGCGGTAAAGATAATGATCTTCTTTTTGGAAATGAAGAGAGTGATGTCCTTTATGGCAATAAGGGGGACGACGTTTTGCACGGTAATACAGGTAATGACTTTCTTCAAGGGAATGAAGGGATTGATAAACTTATAGGTGGAGCCGGTGCAGATGTTCTTTACGGAGGAAAAGATGGGGATTTCCTTTACGGCGGAGAGGATAATGATGTCCTTTATGGCAATAAAGGTGATGATTTCCTTTCAGGCGGAAAGGGCAATGACATCCTCTACGGGGGATAGAAAAGTGATACTCTTTCTGGTGGAGAAGGTAGAGATACTCTTTACGGCAATAAAGGACGTGATACTTTCTTGTTTGGTGATGACACCATTATAAGTAGCATCGCTAATGCGGATATAATTGCCGATTTTACTAGAGGTGAAGATGGTGTTGAACTCTCAGCCAAAGTTTTTAGCAAACTTTCCTCCGGAACTTTGGATGCGAAACATTTTACCGCCAATAAAGGTGGTAAAGCCAAAGACGCAGACGACTATATTGTTTATAACACAGAAACCGGGCAGCTTTTTTATGATGCAGATGGTAACGGTGTTGGTAAGGCTCAAATTTTTGCTCGTCTGCAAAATAAGGCGGTATTAACTGCAGCGGATATCAAGGTGCTTGGCAGTGGTTCAGATTCTGATGATAATACCGAGCCTCCCGCCACCTCCAACGAATTTCTGGTAAATACCTATACCCAAAACAATCAGCACTGCAGTGCGATAACAACGCTTAATGATGGGAGTTTTGTTGTTGTCTGGCAGACATTTGGGCATTTACGGTCAGCGTTTTGCTCAGAACGGTACAAAGGTGGGTGAAGAGTTCCGGGTAAATACCTCTACTGATTTTGATCAGAAGCAGCCGGCAATTACGGCTCTTGCCGATGGCGGTTTTGTTGTGGCATGGGAATCCGATTGTGCTAATGGGGATGAAGATAATGGGGATGATTGGGTGAGGGATGATAATATTTTTGCACAACGCTTTAATAGCGATGGAGGGAAAGAGGGCGGTGAGTTCCAGGTAAACACCTTTGCAAAAGAGACGCAAAAAGATTGCTCTATCACTGCTCTAAGCGAAAAGGACGGCGGCGGTTTTATTATCAGTTGGGAATCTTTTGTCAATAACGGTCAGGAGAGGGAAAGCTTCTACGCCCAGCGTTTTGATAAAGACGGAAAGAAGGTAGAGGGTGAATTTCGGTTAAAACCTAAAGCAGAATACCTGAATGGGAATTGTACCATTGTTGCCCTTAAAGGAGAAAATGGTGGTTTTGTCGCTACCTGGAGTGAAAACAGAGGGGACAACCCGGATATATATTGTAAGCGTTTTACCAGTCAGGGGCAAGGGATTGGTGAAGAGTTTAAAGTAAACAGTGATACTTCTGGAGAGCATAGTACCCCTTCTATTGCCGTCCTTGAAGATGGCGGTTTTGTCATTACTTGGGACGCAGATGAGCAGGACGGCTCAAGCACAGGTGTTTTTGGTCAGCGTTTTGATCAAGCTGGCGGAAAGATTGGCAAAGAGTTTCATATAAATACCCATACAAAAGGTCATCAGGAGTCTTGTTCCATCACCGCGTTGAAAGATGGCGGCTTTGTTGTTGCCTGGACTTCTGATGGTGGAGCGGATGGTTCAGACGAGGATATCTATGCTCAGCGTTTTGCCAGTGATGGCAGTAAGGCAGGTATGGAATTTTTGGTAAATACCCATACGGATAGTGTACAGAGGTTTAGTTCTATTACTGCCCTTGAAGACGGCGGCTTTGTTATCGCCTGGGAGTCTTATGATCAGGATGGTTCGGATTATGGTGTTTATGCTCGGCGTTTTGATAAAGACGGTAATCCTTTAAGTGTTTCCTCCAGTAATGCTTCAAGCAGTGATGCTGGTAATGAGCCTCGTAAAAAAAACTTATTTGCCGATAATGCTGCTGGCGCTACTATTGATGCTGATGATCGAGCTTTCTATACAACTACTGGTGCTCTTTTTGATGATATAAATGGCCTTAAAGATGGTACTGCGGTGGAGTTTGCCTCGCTGGACGATAAACCGCAGGAATTAAAGGCAACGGATTTTGTTGTTTTTGCAAGTTGATTGTTCCTTTTTTTCGCCGTTTTCCCAGCTTGCAGCCCTGCCTATAAGGGCAAGGGTTGCAAGCTGTTCACTTTCCGTTAAAAATATAAAAACAGCGAACAGTAACTCTATGACATCTCTTTGGCGAGGAGCCGAATAAGGATCTCCTCCTTGATTTTTTGAATGAGTTATTAAAGGAAGAACAGGGAAATATTGTTGATTTAACCTATCTACAATCGGAAAAACTGGGAAACAGCGATCTTGACCGTAAGGCAATCTTTGATTTGTACTGCGAAAACGAGAAAGGTGAGAAGTTTATTGTCGAGTTGCAAAAGTCTAAACAGAAATTTTTTAAGGATAGAACCCTCTACTATTCCACCTTTCCTATTCGTGAACAGGCACAGCGGGGTGACTGGAACTATGAGTTAAAAGCGGTTTATACCATAGCGATACTGGATTTTGTCTTTGAAGAGGATAAAAGTGAATCTGAAAAGTTCCGCTATGATATCAAATTAACCGATATTGAAACGCAGAAGGTATTTTATGATAAACTGACCTTTATCTACCTTGAAATGCCCAAATTTACAAAAGGAGTAGATGAACTAAGGAGCCGTTTTGAAAAATGGCTCCTTATCCTTAAAAACCTTCCACGTTTACAGAAAATCCCCGTTTCTTTACAGGAACGAATATTTGAAAAGTTGTTTGCCGCCGCAGAGATAGCAAAGTTTAGCCCAGAGCAGATAAATGCCTATGAAGATAGTTTAAAGTATTATAGAGATTTGAAAAATTCACTGGATACGGCAAAAGAAGAAGGTAGGCAGGAAGGCAGGGTAGAAGGCAGGGAAGAAACCCGAGAAGAAGTTGCTCAAAAAGCCCTGCAAATGGGAATGGCGATTCCTGTAATCATGCAGCTTACCGGATTGACTGAGGAAGAAATCACAAAATTATAGTGGCCCTACTGCCAGCAGAATGTCCCTGCCTGGGTGTTTCTGCTTTTGGGGGCGGACATATCGGCTGCGTGCTGTTTTTGGGCGGTAGCTCCACTTAGAGTTTCCTCAGAAAGTCATAATGCCCTTCTAAGGGATATTCCTGGTAAACAAATTAACAGAAGGAATTGGGGAGGACAATCCACAGCGTCAAGCAGTTTCTTAATATGAGAAAAATTGCGTCGCAGATACTGCAGCGGAGGCCGAATGGCACTGCGGCGAATAGAGGCTGTCATCTCCTTGTTTTTGGCGTATTTCAGATATCCCTTACGAGTCCGGTTCCGGTAGGTACGCGGTTTCTGCGCTTCCTTGTTTGCCGGAACTCGACAAAAAGACCTGGAGCAAAGGATTGTTCTTCAGTAAAAGAAGAAAGACCAACGACGAACTGGATATATGGGTTTTCCTGTATCTGCTGCACCGTCTCCTCATCACTAAGGTTCGACTTATGCTTGATCAACATTGCTCCAAAGACAAGACGGGCATCCTTACAGGGCTGTACGGCTTGACATTTGACGATAATAGATCCGGACAAAGTCATCCCAAGGGATAATCTCGCTTAACCTTACCCATCTGGCCTCGGGATTTAGCTCCCCGCCGAATGGCATAAGTAAACCGTAATTATCCTGCTAGAAGTCTTTGTCGCAAAGAGTGTGTATAATCAGTAATAACGGCATAGCAGCCGGCATTAATTAAAGAAAGGGCCCGCTCCATATCGTTCACCGTAAACAAAGAGACATAAAACCCTGCCTCCGTCAGCTTGCGTATCAGGGATTCATCGGTAATCTCTGCGTCAGGATGATAGCCTACAACACCCAGATCTCCAAGGTAGTCAATCAGATTCTCCGGGTGAGCATCCTCTACCAGGGCTCCCAGCGGAATCTCTGGAGCGAGTCTTTTCATCTCCTTCAAATATTCATGGTTAAAAGAAGAGATAAGTACCAGGTCCTCCGCCTCCATATTGCGCACTAACTCCAGTACCTCTGCCACAATACGCAGATCACCCGGCGAATGGATCTGATCCTTTATCTCAATATTGATAGGAAAATTATGCTTGCGGGTAAAGGCTAATACCTCTTTAAGGGTGGAAATTTTCTGCTTTGGGATAAGGGCAAGTTCTTCCTGCGAAATTTCCCCCCGGGTAATGCTGCCAAAGGGATCTTGTTGTATAAACCACGATCCTGCATCGAGCAGCTGCAATTCTTCAAAGGTAAACTTCGTGGTTATCCATGGTTTGCGGCTGGCAAATTGGGGGTGATCGGCCACATCTGTCGTCCTGCCCAGTTCATCATCATGAAAAACAATCAAGGTACCGTCGGCACTTCGCTGAACATCCATCTCCCAGAAATCAGCGCCAAGAGCTAACCCCTTCTCTGCGGCCAGCATGGTGTTTTCCGGGGTGAGGGAACGTGCACCGCGGTGGGCGCAGATATATCCAGCCTTGGGCAGAAGATCAAAAAACATTATGCCTCCTCCTTTTTGGTAAAGTAGAAATTGATTACTGCAAGAATGGATGTTCCTGCAATGAGCATTAGTGAAACCGCATTGATAACCGGGGTGCTGCCATCACGTACCTGAAGATAGAGATTAATGGGCAGTGTCGGTTCTGACCCGACCAGAAAGAGGGTGGTATTAAAATTTTCAAAACTCATTAAAAATGCCACTGCCCCTGCCCCGATAATGGAGGGGCGCAGGAATTTCAGGGTGATATGCCAGATGACCCCAAGAGGGGTGGCACCCAGATTAAGGGCAGCCTCTTCCAGAGAGTGGTCAAATTTACGCAACTGCGCTGAAATTACCAGGGTAACAAAGGTGGTAATAAAGGAAAACTGTCCAAAAACCACCAGCCAGAAGCTGGGGCGAAACAGGGAGAAATCCAGTCCGAATGTATCCTCAACAAAGGTGCCTGCGGTATTAGCTGCCAAAAGCAGTGAGATACCCAGAATAACACCGGGAATGACCAGCGGTGCCAGCATGAGAAAATAGAGTACCCCTTTAAAGCGAAAATCCTGCTTTTCAAAAAGGAAACTGGCACAGGTTCCCACAAACACACTTAAAAGTGAGACAAAAAATGCCGTTTGAAAGCTGGTAACGATGGAAGAGAGGTTTTGGTCGTCATGGAACAGACCGATCCGCTCCGGCTCGTTGGCAAGGAACCAGTCCAGACTAAAGCCCTGCCAGGGGAGCGATGGGTAGTTGGAGTTGTTAAATGCCAGCACACAAGTTACTATCAGCGGTGCAAAAAGGAAGGTGAAATAGAGAATGATAAAGCCGGTAAATGACCAGTTATAGGCTTTACTTCTTGGCAGTGAACGGATCATGATGCAACCTCCCCAAGTTTTTGGCCGGAGACCTTTAGCCCAACCCAGATAATACCGGAACTCAGCAGCAGCAGTAAAAAGCCGAAGGCAGAGCCTTGATTCCAGTTAAAGCTGGCGATAAACTGGTTATAGATTTGTTCGGTGAACCACAGGGAGTTTTTACCGCCCATAAGGTTTGGGGTAAGATAGTTGCCCAGTGCCAGCATAAAGACCACAATGGAACCGGAGGTGATACCTGGTTTGCAGTGCGGCAAGATGATGGTGCGCCAGATGGTGAACTTCCCTGCACCCAGATCGTGGGCTGCCTCAATAAGGCTGTCATCCAGGCTTTCCATAACCGAAACCAGCGGTACGGTCATAAAGAGCATGGAGGTATATACTAGCCCCATAATCATGGTGGCATCGTTATACAGCATCTCAATGGGGGTATCAATCAGGCCGAGTTTAAGCATAAAATAGTTAAGAACACCGGATTCTCGGAGCAGAATCATCCAGCCATAGATCCGCACCAGTTCACTGACCCAGAAAGGCAGTAGTAGAAGAATCATCAGCACTCCCTTCACCTGTACTCGTGCCAGCTTGGCAATAAAGAAAGAGACCGGCATTGCCAGCAGAAAAGAGATAACGGTGGTAATAATGGCATAGAGTGCGGTGCGGACAAAGGTGAGCCAATAGATTGGTTCAATAAAGAAGTTGGTGTAGTTGTTAAGGGTCCAGACCATATCTCCATAGTCATTTTCTCCCCTGAAACTCATAATCAGAAGATCAATACTGGGTAATACGATCAGCAGTACCAGCCATATAAGCACCGGTGCAAGAAATATCCATAACAGGAAACGGGATGACTGGCGCATTCTACTCCTCCGTTTGAAAACAGATTCCAGATTTGGGATGCCAGCCCACGGAGATGACATCGCCCGGCTCAATATGATCGAACTTGCGGTTCTGCGGCAGGGTGACAATAAGCTCGTAATTCTCTCTGGTATTTGTTAACAGACGGCTGTTGGCACCGTCGAAAAGGATACTTTTGACCGTTACCTCAAAAACGTTTAATTCCTCCTTGTTTCGTGGCTCTATACGGATGGCTTCGGGCCGCAGAAAGAGATTAATCTTACTATTATATGGGCAGGGGCCTTGCGTTTTTGTGTAGAATTGATAGCCTTCTTTGGTACTTATCATTACTCGGCTACCTGATTCCTGCATGACGGTGCCGCTCCATTTATTATTATCACCGACAAATTGCGCTACAAAAGGGGTCTGGGGATTGCTATACAGCTCTCGGGGGGAGCCTATCTGCTCAAAATGGCCGTTATTCATTACCGCCACCCTATCAGACATCACCAGTGCTTCAGACTGGTCATGGGTGATATAAATAAAGGTGGTGCCGACCTTGGCCTGCAGTTTTTTTAACTCAACCTTCATCTGTTCCCGAAGCTTGAGATCAAGGGCACCCAGCGGTTCATCAAGCAGTAAAACCGATGGCTCCAGCACCAGACAACGGGCAATGGCCACTCGCTGTTTCTGGCCTCCGGAGAGCTGGTTAATTCGTTTTTTGCCAAATCCCGGCAGACCGACTCTCTCAAGAATGGTATCGGTTCTCTTTTTGATTTCTGCGCCCTTTACTCCGCGCCGTTTCAAGCCAAAGGCAATATTCTCCGCCACATCCATCATGGGGAATAGTGCCAGATGCTGAAAGACAAGGTTGACGGGGCGGCGGTTGGGAGGAACGCCAAGCATATCTTCGCCGCGAATTTCAATTGCTCCTGAAGTGGGAAAATCGAATCCGGCAATCATACGTAAGAGGGTGGTTTTACCGCAGCCAGAGGGTCCGAGAATGGAGAAAAAGGAGCCGGCGGGAACATCAAAGGAGATATCATCAACCGCAGTGAAATCGCCGAATCGCTTTACCAGGTTACGGACGGAAAGGTCATTGGTCATAATAGTAACTTTTTTATGGGGACGTTGAGAATATTCTGAAATAAAAGAGGGCGGGGAACCTTTTCGGCTCTCCGCCCCTATGCGTACTTTTCGATCAAGATTAGTTTGCGGCCTTGATCTTATCCAGTATCTTTCCTTCCATTTTTTCAAGCTTGGCAGGAACAGGCGGGTACCATCTGATATTGTCTATGGTCGCTTGCGGGAAAGAGCGGGCAAAGTTGGCAGCAACAGCCTCATCGGTGTATTTCAGAGCACCGTTGGAGGCTGTGGCATATTTTTCCTGAGAGGAGAAGTAGCCAGAGTTTTCAGGCTTCATGATAAAATTGATCCACTTATAGGCGGCATCAATATTCTTTGCCTTGGCAGGAATGGCAAAGGTGTCAATCCAGCCCAGCGCACCTTCCTTGGGAGCCCTGAAGTCGATAGCTTTATTGTCGAGATGAAGCTTCCATCCACCCGCATCCCATGCCAGAGCAACAAAAACCTCTCCTGAACGCATGGATTCGAGCAGGGAATCTCCATTTGCCCAGTAGTTTTTGACGATGGGTTTGGCGGCGATCAGGGTCTCGGCAATTTTATCGAGCATCGCTTTATATGCCTTGGGATCATCATAGAGGGAGAATGGATCGTAGCCTAGAGCAAAACCCATGGCGATTAAGGTGGGACGTTTGAGACGATAACTTACCCGGCCTTTATATTTCGGATCAATAAGTGCCTTGTAGGAATCGGCATTAGGAGCCTTGTTTTTATTAACAATCAGGCCGGACGTTCCCCAGCAGAAAGGAACGGCATAGGATTTACCGTCAACCAGTGTGTTGTTTTTTACCGCTTCCAGCATGGAGGGGATAAAAAGGTCTGCGTCAATCTTGTTGTAATCAAGTGCCTGATAGATACCGTATTTTGCCTGTACAGAGGAGATTCGGTCTTGAGACGGTTGGGCCAGATCAAAACCCGCACCACGGGTGGCACGGAGCTTGGCAATCATCTCCTCATTATTGGAAAAGGTCACCTCAACCTTGATGCCGGTCTCTTTTTCAAAGGCATCAATCAGTTTCTGCGGGGCATAGCCTTTCCAGGTTAATAATTTTAGTGTCTCTGCCTGAGCAGCACCCGCCAGGGTAAAGACGGTGAGTAAAGTGAGTACAAGTAGTTTTCTCATGTTTAGACTCCGTTAGTTAGAAAAAAGAAAATCTACTGCCAGTTAAGTCAAGCTCAATCTGACAGCATGATCTATTTGCCGACAGCATTACGAAGGGACAAAACAGCTAGCGAACTGTTTTTGTTCATTCTCCCTGTCATGACAATTCTGTATTATTGGCATCGCCAGTTTCACTGTTTCATACTAAACCAAGCAGACTCTCTTCACAACTATTTAAAAAAATGGAGTAATGAGAAGGTTGGGCTGATTCTTGGCAGGTATAATCTACCGGATTACTTTTGGGGGCATGGTAGTTATAATTGAACTGCTATGGTTTTTCTAACATGTTTTTTTTGTTTGCTTTCTAAGCCTTCTTAAAATTCTTGTAATAACTGGTATTCAATAATATCTGCCAGCCGTAGTATATCCCGTTTTTGCTGTGCCTCAAACATCTCTGCAAGGAGAGTGGAGATTTGCGGATTTTGACGGAGTTTTTCTTCGGTGATAGATGCGGCGAGGGTATCAATGAATATTGTCATTTGTTCGTTGGCCTCGGCTTCAAGGCCAAGGCGGAAAAAGTGTGCAACGGTATTGCCACGTTCCTTGTCTACGGTTTCCATAGTTTTGTTCCCATAATTTTAGCCCCTTTTTCACTGGCATTGAAGAAAGATATATGCGGATTTCTTTCAATAAACCTCTCCAGGTCTCTAAGATATCCTTTGAAGTTTTGCAGTGTTGGCACTTTCTCGCCCAGGCTGTTTATAACAAAATGGTTGGTTCGTTTTGGCACAATTTTACTTTTATTTGATTTCTTGGGCATGGTATGGCTTTTATTGCCAACAAAGGAAAAGTCTGCTCCCATAAGTACGATTTGCTGTGCCTTGAGCGTAATTGCCAGATCTATGGCAGGGTGAATAACGCTTCCACTGGAAAACAGAGTCGTTTTTTTGAATCGTGCAGGGAGATTTTGATACATTGGTGTTGCGCTTTGGGAGTAAAAACGCTGCCCCTGCCACCGTTCCAGAAGTGTACTTTCAACACCGGGAAGATAGACTAGAATTGTATTACTCAAATTTTCAAGTGCACTATCGCTGAAAAGATGGGAAGCACGAGCGTCAATAGAAACGACAATTTCAGGAATAATTCCACTTTCTAGAAGGGGGGCGACAGCAGCGTCAACAGCAATAACAGGTGGTTGTTTTTCAGCAAGCCAGGGAAGATGATCTTCCAGTGTAGGGCCGGCAGCGGCAATGAAAATCGTCTCTTTTATCTGCCAGTTGATAGCAGATATGTCTTTATCTTGTTCAAGGAATTTATAGTTAGCAGCAATTTCCTGTTGGCTTATTGAGTTGTGAGAGCTATGTCTTTTATGAATATAAGAACTGCTTAGTTCCAGCTCCAGACGATCTCGAAGAATAAAACTATTTTCTTCTGCAAGAATAAGTTCTGCCGGATTAACAATGAAGGGGTATTTTACCTCGGGAAGTTCTTTGGGGAGATGGAGCTCAACCCGCGGGTCATTTAGCCATTGCTGCTCCTCTATAGCCAATATCTGCAGAAAAATGGCTCTATTTAAAATGAGAATATGAAGTTTTTGCAAGGTTTCCCGTAATAACAGAATTTGAACGCAATCCCCAAGCCCGGAACCGTAGAGGTAAATAACAGGCTCGTTTTGGGCTATTTGCCCTGCCTGTAGTATTGCTTCTGCTTTTCTATCCCAGGCACTGGTAAGTTGTATTCCATTTATAGAAAGTGTTGTGTTATTAACTATAGAAACTTGTAAGGAGTTAATTTCACTTTCCGCTTTTATTAATTGGCGATGAATATTCGGCCAGCGGTGGAGAATTATATCTAGCTGTTTTTTTAATTGGGGATGTTCTTTGCTCACTTTTGTGCCTGTTTGTTTCTTTACGATTAAAAAAATCTGTGCAAGGTTGTTTCCTGAATCTTGTGCTTTTTTATACCATAAGCTGCAGCAGGTACCTCCGTATCATGTAAAGCCCACTATAGGCGGTAAGTAGACGTATTCGTTCTCTATCTCCGGAAAAAACATGGTGATAGGTATAACAGTTTTCCTTGTCCGCCAGCCCTATATGGACGGTTCCCACCGGTTTTTCTTCTGAGCCGCCCCCCGGTCCGGCTATTCCTGTTACTGCCAGGCCAATATCACTGCCGCTTCTCTGGCGGATACCTGTTGCCATTTGTGCTGCAACCTCGCCGCTTACTGCACCAAAGGTGTCTATTTTCTCTTTATCCACGCCAAGAAAATCAATTTTCATTGAATTGGCATAGGAAACCACGCCGCCTAGAAAATAATTGGAGCTGCCCGGTGTTGCGGTCATCAGTTTGCCTATCAGTCCGCCGGTACATGATTCTGCTGTTGCCAGGGTCAGTTTACTTTTTTCCAGTAGTGCACCAACAACCATCTCCATTGTCTCCTGATCATGGCTATAGATATGTTCCGCAAAGATGGCGGTGATTTTCTCGCTGGCAGCGGTAAAAATCTGTTCTGTTGTCTCTTTCTTATTGCTGCATACCGTTAGACTGAGATGTACTTCTGCCAGAACGGGATAGTAGCCGATATGCACCTCCGGCGGGAAATTGAGTGCTAAGATATGACGATTAACCTTCATTTCCGGCAGGTTAAAAATACGGAAAACCCTTTGCCGAACATGCTGGCCGGTATCGTGGGAGAGGGCGGGCAGTACCTGTTGCATAAAAAGCTGCCGCATTTGATTTGGTACCCCGGGGAGGAAAAAAAGCTGTTTCTCCTGGTATTCCAGCAGGTATCCGGCAATATTGCTTTTTGGTAAAAGCGGTTTTGCACCAGCCGGAAGTATTGCCATCTTACCGGCAAAGCCGATTGCCTCTTCAATCTCTGACCGTCGTTCAAGGGGCAGGCCCAAAGCCTTTGCTGTGGCTTCATTGGTGATATCGTCATCGGTTGAACCGAGGCCGCCGGTGATAATGAGGGTATCAGCCTTGGTAAGTCCCTCTTTTATGGCACTGCTTATACGTTCTGGTGTATCACCAATGGTGGTTATGCTGTCAATCTCATAGCCATTTTCAAACAGCCTTTGAGCGGCAAAGCTGCTGGTGGTATTGATAATACGCCCTGTTGCCAGTTCATCGCCGATGGCGATAAGAGCCGCTTTTGGTGGCATTGTTTACTCCGCTGGTTGACCGATGATATATCCTGCCTCCATTGTGGTCAGCAGGACGGGAATCTCCTGACGAAAAAGTGCGTCACCACCTTTCATCCGTACATCAAGATAGTTGTCGCTGGTGCCTTTAAGAAGACCATTTTTATCACGTCTGCCTTCAAAAAGTACCGGGCGGATGGAGCCTAACTGTCTCGTATAAAACCTCTTTTTTTTCTTTTTGCCAAGCTCACGCAGCTTTTCGGTGCGTTTTTTCTTTTGCTGCTGCGGGATCTGATCGGGAAATTCTGCCGCCGGAGTTCCCGGCCGCTGCGAATAGGGGAAAACATGGAGATAGCAGATATCAAGTGATTCTACAAAGGCAAGGCACTGGTCAAAATCCTCTTCGCTCTCTCCGGGGAATCCGGCTAAAATATCAATGCCGATGGCAAGATCGTCGATTGCCTGATGGCAGTTATGGATAACCTCGGCAAATTGTGCAGTGCTGTAGCGGCGGTTCATCTTGGCAAGAATGGTATCGCAGCCGCTCTGCAAGGGAATATGGAGATGGGGGCAGATGGCGGGGCGTTGCTGCATTAGACTGAGCAGGGAACTGCTGATCTCCATCGGTTCAAGGGAGCTGATTCGCCAGTGTATCTGCGGCAGGGTATCGCTAAGTGCTGCCAGCAGGCCGATCAGATCCTGCTGCGGCTGAAGATCTGCACCATAAAAGCCGAGGTGGATACCGGTTAAAACCAGCTCTTTATGCCCTGCTTGGGCAAAAAGTTTTGCCTGCTCAATTACTTCATCCAGCGGCAGGCTGCGGCTGGGGCCTCTGGTATAGGGCACAATGCAGTAGGAACAGAAGGCGTTGCAGCCGTCCTGAATACGTAGATATGCGCGGGTACGTTTGGCAAATCGGCCTGCGGGCAGACGGACAATCTCTTTGGTCTGCATAATTTTACCCGGAGAAAAAAGCGTTTTACCAGTAATAACCGCTTCGGCCAGAGCATCTTTATGGCTATTACCAAAAAGAGAAAAATCACGATTTTGCACTTCCGGCATGGCAGCCAGTTCTTTTGCCGCTTCTTCGGCATGGCAGCCAGTAAGGTATATCTTTGCTTGCGGGTTTTTCCGTAGTAGCTGGCGCAGTTTCTGGCGGGATTGGGCACCTGCTGCGGCGGTAACAGCACAGGTATTCAGGATAACGATTTCGGCCTCTTCTTTGCCGTTGACGATCTCTATTCCGGCATCTTCCAGGGCAGAGGCAAAGGAGGCCGATTCCAGTTGATTGACCTTGCAGCCAAGGGTCTCAATAATGGCCTTTTTCTTCATAGGATAACTCCTGATCCAAGCACCTCTTCTCCCTTATAAAATACGGCGAACTGACCGGGAGTGACTGCCCGTTGGGGTTCGTCAAAAAGGAGGCTGCCCTGGTTATTATCTCTTTTTAGCGTGGCGGTTGCTCCCTTGTGGGTGGAGCGGATTTTCACTAAAAGCGATTCTTC
>PDWI01002535.1_pt1 | contig 27243 bp, 20 predicted proteins | sample 1430891 | NCBI WGS metagenome assembly PDWI01 (sample SAMN01162508, study PRJNA174530) | Oral metagenome, whole genome shotgun sequencing project. | biome: Marine environment; feature: Marine mammal; material: Swab sample of the gingival sulcus; isolation source: swab sample of gingival sulcus... | reverse complement strand
GGATCTCCAATACAATGGATTCAGCGTTTTGTATAGACGCCCTGAAGGAAGCGATAAGCCGTTTTGGGCCTCCAGAGATTTTCAATACTGATCAGGGAGTTCAGTTCACCAGCCATGCTTTTACAAAAGTGCTCAAAGATAAACAGATAGGCGGAGCGCGTAGCGGTCCGACCTATCAGTCCCTTTCAGTTTAGAACGTGCATCGTTCAGCAACTGCTTCATTGCAGGTGTAATATTGACCAACTCATCTTGAGAAAATTCTATCTGATGCATCATGGAACCTCCTTTTTTTTATGACTTTTTTCATGATGATCATACTCTTTGCCAGCCCTATTGTTCAGTGATGATAGACTTTTTATTTCATTTGGGAGGTTTTATTTTGATCTTGCGCCTTAGGGGTTAATCCAATACCGGCCCCTCAGGGGGTGGATCCTTTATTTTTCCATGGGCTATACTTTTTTATTCGAATAGGCTATTTAAACATTTAAAATGCACAAATTAAGGAATGTCAGATGAAACTTATCGTGGGATACAAACATGGCACAAACCAGGCGGAAAATCTCCTTGAACTTGCATTGAAACGGGCCCAACTTTTTCATGCAACCGTATTCATCGTTACCATCATGTCCGAGGATATGGAAGAGGATCAAGATTTTGTCTCTGGGACGAAAGCTGCTTTGGACAAGGCCAAAATCCATTTTGACAGGAAAAAGATCCCCTGTGAAACCCATTTACTGATTCGCGGTATTGCTTCCGGGGATGATCTGGTTACCTTTGCCGAGGAAAACCAGGCAGGCGAAATCATTATCGGTGTGAAAAACAGAACCAAGGTGGGAAAACAGCTGTTAGGTTCCACAGCCCAGTCCGTGGTACTCAATGCACCTTGCCCGGTCGTTACCATGAAATAGGCGCTTATAACAAGGTAAGGCCCATGATCAAAGACAAGGAGTTGAAAAGTGACGGATAAACCTTCAAACGACAATACGTTCCTGGATGAGATAATATCGCAAGTCCGTTACCTGAACGGGGACCAGCAAAAGGATGTTTTGGCGTATATTCGTCATATCAAGGAGCCCAGATCCTATCCCCGGGTGACGAAATCCATTGAAATGGATATTCTGATCGGTGATAAAGTTATACAGTCCAATACCAGGAATCTGAGTGCTTCCGGGGTGTTTGTCAAATCCAGGATCCATCCGGATATCGGGGTACCGGCAAAAATAGTCTTTTCCCTGCCCGGTCAGTCCCGGCCTTTTAAGCTTACCGGCACCGTGGTCAGAACAGACTCGGGCGGGATCGGGTTATGTTTTACTGAGATGACACCCTATGCCCGGCGACACCTGGATGATTTGCTTAAAAGGCTTTCGGGGTTCAGGGCGTGAACAGCAATTCTACATTTATTTTCGCACAACGCCTCAAAAGGACCGTAACATTCTAGTGTTTTTATACAAATTTTTTAACAGGCCCTTATTTTTCTGCAACAGGCAAAACACTTTTTTTAAACCCGCATGAACGGTCCGGACACTTGTGGATTTTGCCGTCCCGTTTTGTCTCTTTTTCCAATAGATAGGGGCTGCCGCAGTCGGGGCAGCTTTCGTTGACAGGTTTGTCCCAGGTGGCAAAGGTGCAGTCCGGGTATTTGGCGCACCCGTAGAATAATTTTCCCCGCTTTGAGTGTTTTTCCACAATGGTGCCGTCACACCCTTTTTCAGGGCAGGGTACGCCTGTATTTTTGTTTGTGTTCTGTTGGACCACGGATTCCGTATGTTTGCATTCGGGATACCCGGTACAGGCGATGAACAATCCAAATCTGCCGTCTTTCATCACCATGGGTTTGCCGCATTCAGGACAATCCTTGACCGGTTCACTGTTCTGGATTTTTTCAACAATTTCAATATTGCCTTTTTCATCCCTTGTGTAATTACTGGTAAAACTGCAATCAGGGTATCCAGTACAAGCCAGAAAATGACCGTTTCTGCCAATTTTGATATTAACGGGTTTTCCGCATAACGGGCATTTGATATCGGTTTCAATGCCTACCCCCTTAACTGAGACCATATTGTCCTTGGCGTTATCCAAGGTGGTTTTAAAATAGGAATAAAATGATTTTAACAGGTCAACTTCGTTAAGTTTTCCCTGTTCGACATCATCAAGATTGTTCTCCATCTGGGCGGTAAAGGAGATGTCTAAAAGGTTGGGAAATGCAACCACCAAAAGATCATTGACAATAAAGCCAAGCTCGCTTGGGGTGAAATACCGTTTGATCAGATTCACATACCCTTTATCCTGGATCACGGCTAGGATGGACGCATAGGTGGATGGTCTGCCGATTCCGTTTTTTTCAAGTTCCTTGACAAGGGATGCTTCGGAAAACCTGGGCGGGGGCTTGGTAAAATGCTGTTCAGGGTTGATTTTTCGCGTTGTCAGCTGTTCCTTGGGTGTCACTGGCGGCAGGGCCTGGATCCCTTTTTCGCTCTTTTTTTCCTGGGTCGCATACAACCGCATAAATCCGTCAAACCGGGTGGTAGATCCGGAAACGGAAAACAGGTATTTTTCTGTTGCTTCAATCAGAATGGTTTTCTGGTCGATCAGGGCCTGGGCCATCTGGGAGGCCACAAAGCGTTTCCATATCAGGTCATAGAGTTTGAACTGGTCTGGCGACAAAAAGGATTCTAATTTTTCCGGGGTGTTATACACCGAGGTGGGGCGGATCGCTTCATGGGCGTCCTGGGCCTTGTTCTTGTTTTTAAAAAATCTGGGAGCATTCAGGGCGTATTCATCACCAAACATCTGCCGGATCAGGCCTGAAGCCTCCTGGGCCGCTTCCGGTGCAATACGGGTGGAATCCGTACGCATGTATGTGATCAGACCTTCGGGGCCACTGCTGTCGATTTCAATGCCTTCATAAAGTTGTTGGGCCACAACCATGGTTTTTTTGGCGGAGAACCGCAGCCGGTTAATGGCATCCTGTTGGAGTTTACTGGTGATAAAAGGTGGCAATGGATTACGCTTGATGGTCTTGTTTTTGATATCCAGAACAATGAACTGCGCCTTTTCAAGATCTGCCACAATACCATGGGCCTGGTCTCCATTGGTGATTTTGGCTTTTTCCCCGGATATTTTTATCAACTCTGCATTGAAAACAGGCGGGTTGCCCGCTTCAAGGTCCACGGTAATACTCCAGTACTCTTCCGGCTTAAACGCCCGGATCTCTCGTTCCCTGTCGCAGATGATTTTAACGGCAACGGACTGAACCCGGCCGGCACTAAGTCCCCTTTGAACCTTTTGCCATAAAAGCGGTGAGATCTGGTAGCCCACAAGCCGGTCCAGTTTTCTTCTGGCCTGCTGGGCGTCATATTTGTCCACATCGGGTTGTGTGGGATGGGAAAGGGCTTCGGTAATTCCTTTTTGGGTTAATTCATGGATAAGAACCCGGTGGAATTTGCGGTCCTTTTTTTTCAGGATCTCCATGATATGAAAGGCAATGGCCTCCCCTTCACGGTCAGGGTCAGGGGCCAGGAATATCTCATTCGTGTCGCCTGCGATTTTTTTCAGGTTGGAGATAACTTTAGATTTATCTTTTATATTGACATACTTGGCCTTAAAATTGTCATCCACGTCAACACCCAGGGTTTTCACCGGAAGGTCCCGGATGTGGCCGGCACTGGCAGCGACATTATAGTCCTTTCCAATATACTTTTTAAGGGTTTTGATTTTGGTTGGGGATTCGACAATGATAAGCGGTTTTGCCAATGTTATTCCTCCAAAATTGAAAATTTATTGCCTGGATGACGCACAATCAGTCCTGATAATTCCAAGTCAAGCAGTGCTGCAGAAACCTGGGCGCTCGTCAGACCGCTTAACGCGGTGATTTGATCAATATGCTCAGGGTAAAGATCAAGGTGTTTATATACCATGGTCTGGATTTTGTCCATGGATGGTTTCTTTTTTGGGGGGGCGCATGACGGCCGTTTATATGCGCCTTGGACAAACTGGGGCAGTTCATCAATGATGTCCATCTCATTTTCTATAAGGCGGGCGCCTTGTTTGATCAGATGATGGGTGCCCCGGCTTTGGGATGCTTTGATGCTGCCCGGAACGGCAAATACCTCGCGGTTGTATTCTGCGGTTAACCGGGCGGTAATCAGGGATCCGCTTTTCTGGGCCGCTTCGACCACCACCGTACCCCAGGACAGACCCGCAATAATCCTGTTGCGCTGGGGAAAATTGGCAGGCAAGGGGGCTGTATCCGGGAAAAATTCGGAAATTACCGCGCCTTGTTTTCTGATCCGGTTGTACAAGGACCGGTTGTGCCGGGGATATATGTGGTTCAGGCCTGATCCAAGAACAGCCAATGTCTGACCTGTATCATTTTCGATGGCGCCTTTGTGGGCAGCGGTATCGATGCCCAGGGCCATGCCTGACACAATGGTAAACCCCAACATCGTAAGGCGTTCTGCAAGGTAGTGGGCGGTATCTATGCCGTACCGGGTGGCATGTCGTGATCCCACAATGGATATACAGGGCGCATTGGGATCGAAACGGCCATCATAAAACAGAAGGGCAGGGGGATCGGGAATCTCTTTAAGCAGGGCAGGGTATTCCGGTTGGGTTAATGCCACAACCCTGTATCCGGAATCCTGGATCTGGGTAAGGCGTTTCCGGGCACCTGGTTCAAATTCTTTGTGCTGAAGAAGGATATTCTTGACCCTGGAAGTTATTTCCGGCACAGACAAAAGTTGGGTTTTAGATGCGGTTAAAATGTTTTCGGGTGTTTTAAAATGTTGGATCAGAATCTTGATCGCACGGGGACTTAGACCAGGCAGTTCTGTTAAAAGAAACCATGGAAGGTATGTGTCCGGACAGGGCATCATTTAAAAAGTTACTGGGTGTGGAATAGTTGCTTCTGGGCCTTATCTGATGCCGGTGAAAAGGGATAACGGGTTATGACCTGCTTGAAGTAGTGATTGGCCTGGCTCACATCATCCATGGACAGATATGAATATCCTGTTTTAAGCAGGGCATCAGGGACTTTTTGGGCCTTGGGATACGTCTGGACCAGTTGTTTGAAAATGTTAGCCGCCTTTTGATAACGGCCTGTGGTGTAGCTGCATTCTCCAAGCCAGTACAGGGCGTTGTCTGCCAGTTTATGATCAGGAAATTTTTTAACAAAATCTGAAAATAGTGTTTGGGCAATGGGAATATTGCGTTCAAGTAGCAGGGTCCGGGCTTTGTTGTAAAGCTTGACAGGATCTAAGTTCTCAGTTTGCTCAGGTGGTGCCGGCTGATTTGGCTTGGCAGGGGCCGCCGGATCTGTCTGCTTTGGGGCCGCCTGTTTCGGGGGGGATGTTGAGTGGGATTTGGCTTGTGTCTGGGATTTTTTTTCAAGCTGTGCAATCCGGTTTTCGAGCAGGGTGATTTTTTCTTCCAGATGCCTGGTACGGATATCCTGGTCAAGTGAGGTCTCCATGGGACCCCATGTGGTGTTGGGCACAGTCACCTCGGTGTTCTGTACCTGATCCACAGGCGGTGCATGTTTCTTTTTTAGCACACCGCAGGAGGCGGTCAAAAAAAGAACAAGAAAAAGCAGTGCAATCCTTGAAACATTTTGTCTCGACAGGCTGTTACGGAATAGATAATTTGCTTCAAGTTTAAGGTGGGAAATTAGCATTCTGCAACAGCCTGTCGGTGCGGGCACAGGCATATCCTTACCTTTTTCTATGGGCCATAAAAACAATGGGGGATGCGATGAATATGGATGAATAGGTTCCCACCACCACACCGATGATCATGGCAAAGGCAAAGTTGTGAATGATTTCTCCACCGAGCAGGAAAAGAGCCAGCAGCACAACCAATGTGGTCAGGGAGGTCAATATAGTCCGTGACAAGGTCTCATTAATACTCTGGTTAAACAGTTCCGATAGCTTGGAATGGTCTGTATTTCCCTTGATATTTTCCCGGATTCGGTCAAAAACGATAATGGTGTCGTTTAGTGAATACCCGATGATGGTCAAAAGGGCTGCAATGATCTGCAGGGAAAAATCAAGGTTAAGCAGGGAAAATATCCCCACGGTAATGGTTACATCATGGATCAGAGCCACAATGGCGCCGATTGCGTACTGAAGCTGGAGATACCAGAACAGCACCAAAGAAACAATCAGTGCGGCTGCAATCAAAAAGGGCATGGACAGGTTGAAGACGGATAAAAAGTAAACGGCCGCCATCAATGCGCCGGCCGTGATTCCGGCAATGGTCCATTTTTGTTCAAAACGGCCCGATATGTAGATGGTGATAAAAAGAAGAGAATAGAAAATGGCCAGAAGCGCCTTTTTCTTTAAGTCTTCTCCCACCTGGGGGCCGACCATTTCCACACGCCGGATATCCGGCTCAAGGGCGGTGGCATCCTTCAATCCTTTTGACACAGTGTCAGACAGCTGATTGCCCAAGGTCTGGGCGTCACTGGAGGTGCGGATCAGATATTCATTAGCCTGTGGATCACCAAACCCCTGGACAGATACATCTTTAAGGCCGATTTCGTCCAATCCTTTACGGATGTCGGAAACATCTATTTTCTGGGGGAATTTGACCTGTACCAGGGTACCGCCGGCAAAATCGATTCCGTAATTGGGACCATTATGAATAATCAGGGAGATAAGACCTGCCAGAATCAGAACCAGGGAAACCCCAAAGCCGGCTTTCCGCATTCCCATAAAATTGATATTGGTACCAGGTTTGATAAACTGCATGATGATAAGTTCCTTTTTTATATGAAACCATAGACAAGATACAAGTGGGTTAAAGCGCCTGGGGCACCCATTTTAGCCCTGAATGGTTGGTGTCTGATGTGCCATGGCTGTTATATACTCAATGTGTCGGATTGTTTGTTTGCAAGAATCATATCGTAGAGGCTCTTGGACAGAATCAGGGCTGTGAACAGACTGGCCACGATACCAAGCCCCAGGGTTACGGCAAATCCCTTAATGGGACCTGTACCGAACTGGAACAAAACAATGGCTGCAATCAATGTGGTGACATTGGCGTCCATAATGGTGAGTGTGGCACGATCATACCCGGCATCCACAGCAGCCTTGGGTGAGTGGCCAGTCCGAAGTTCTTCTCTGATTCGTTCAAAAATAATAACATTGGCATCCACTGCCATACCAATGGTCAGGATGATACCGGCAATACCCGGCAATGTCAGGGTCGCGTCGAAAAAAGCCAGACCGCCACCGATCAGCAGGATATTTACAATCAGGGCAACGTCGGCAATCAGACCTGCTCCCTTGTAATAAATGACCATGAAAAGGACGACCAGGGCACCGCCAACCATCATGGAGATCAGGCCCGTGCGCACGGAGTCTGCACCCAGGGTGGGGCCAACGGTTCGTTCCTCAATGATTTTAACCGGTGCAGGCAAAGAACCGGCCCGCAATGCAATGGCCAGATCAGTGGCTTCTTCAAGGGAGAATTGCCCGGTGATCACGGCTTTGCCCCCGGAAATACGGTCTTTGATATTGGGTGCGGAATATACATTTTTATCCAGTACAATGGCCAGCCGTTTATTGATATTGGCACCGGTGATCCGTTCAAAGATTCTGGCTCCTTTACGGCTGAATTCAATACCCACCTGGGGCTGCTGGAACTGGTCAAACTCCACCCGGGCATTGGTTAAATGGCTGCCGTCAAGCTCCACATGCTTTTTGATTAAAAAGGGGATTTGGGTCTGTCTGCCTGTATCAGTATGTTTTTTCACCTGGTAAAGAATCTGGTCCCCTACAGGCGGCTTGCCATCTATAGCGGCGTTGACATCGCCCTGTTCATCCACAAGCTGGAATGTGAGCTGGGCAGTTTTTCCAATCAGGCCTTTGGCACGTTCGGGATCACTGATACCCGGCAGCTGCAGAAGAATCCGGTTACCGCTTTGAATTCTGATATCCGGTTCACTGACGCCGAACTCATCAATACGGTTTCGAATGGTTTCCAGGGCCTGTTCCGTAGCCATTTTTTTAATGGAATCAGACTGCTTCCCAGGCAGGCGCAGGGTAAATGAGATACCCCCGTCAATAGTTTTCACCGAAGGAATCTCAAAGCCGGCGTATTCATCCGACAATAGTTCTTCCACCTCTGGTCTGTTTTCCGCACCTGATATTTTGGCAATGATTGTATGATCAGCGGTCTTGGTAATGCCCATGTGCCGAATTTTTTCATCTTTCAGATCCAGTTTAAGCTGGCTGATGGTACGGTCAATCTCAGCGTTAACGGCTTCTTCGCTTTGCACCTCAAGGACCAGGTGCATGCCCCCCTGCAGGTCAAGGCCAAGGTTTATTTTTTTATGGGGCCAGGTATTGGTAAACGTGGGAAGAAGGCATACAACTGCAACAATAATGATCCCCAGAATCAATACGCGTTTTATGTTAGAAAAGTTCAATCTCATCACTCCTGAAGAATTTGGTTAATTTTTATCTTTGGACTTGGCCTGGGTGTTATCATTTGAGACTAAACCGGCAATGTTTGGTCTGGCAACTTTTATTTTAACTTTTTCGGCAATCTCAAGACCGATGGTCGTATCCTCTAAAGAGACAATGGTGCCAAAAATACCGCCAGAGGTTACAACCCGGTTGCCCACTTTAAGATTCTCAATCATCTCCTTATGTTCTTTTGCCTTTTTTTGCTGGGGTCTGATGAGCAGGAAATAAAAAATGGCAAACAGAATAATAATGGGTAAAAAACCAGCCAGTCCTCCAGACTGACCGGCCTGTCCACCAGGGGCGCCCATGGCGTATGCAGTGCTAATCAACATCTCTCTCCTTCTTCAATAGTATAAATATTTTTTTATGTCGGTTCAGAAATAAGACTTTTTGTTTAAGTCCAAGGCGGATTAAAATTTTCATCCAACACGGAAATTGGGCAAAAAGGCTATTTCCGGCATGGGCACAGATTAATGTACCGGTATCCAGATGTTACTTCCATCAAACCGGAGTTTGTCCACATGATGAAAATCAATCTGTTCAAGCAGGGCAAATATTTCATCCATATTATAGATAACCACCTTGCTCAGGGAATCTATGATATTTACATCTTCGGTTACCTTTTTTTCTTTCAGGTTATATATGATCACCATGGCTTCCGAGAATTTTAAAATTTTGCCGACGCCCGAACTTAAACCTGAACTTTTGGGTTCATCAGCGGTTTTCCCTAAATGAATTCCTTTACGAATATAATAGTCTTTGAGCATCCTGAAGTGGATGTTCCAAATATTGTCCCCCGGCTGAACCACATAAATCCCGTAGGTGTTTGACCTTATCAGCTTTTGGGCACCGGATTCGTCAAGTTCTTTTTCAACTAACTTGCCTTTGCCGGCAAAGGCCTGTTCAATAACCTTTTCCATGGAAACCGTATTTGCGCCCACGGTAAAGGACTCATTGGACTTGACAAGCAGATCCACACTGTTGTTGACACCCAGATCCTTTTTACGGGACGCCATCAGGTCCTTGATAATACCCTCTTTTTCCAATTCGTTATAGTCAATGACTACCGGTTTTCTTATGGGTTTGACCACAGTCCCCGATAAAGAATCTGTTTCTGGGATCCCGGACTTATCCTGGGTTACTTCAGTGTTTTGCTTTTCAGTTCGCCCATTGTCCCCAGGCAGTCTGTTCATGACAATCCATATGATGATAAAAATTGCCGAAATAACGACGGTAAGGGCGACAATAGGCATCCGTTGCTGCCGTTTTTGCCTGTAATTACGCAAAGCCTCTCCTTTCTAAACCCATCTAGGGTCGTTTCCTATACACTAAAACAACAGACATTGTCAAGTAAACCATGCAGGGCTTAGGCGTGTAAACATTTTAAGTATTGTCTTGTTCGGCCCATGGACCCGACAGGCTGTTACAGAATGCTAATTTTTTCTGCAACGCGCCACATGGAAGGCTTTGGGTGCAAACATCAGTTGACGCTGTGCTGCCCGGAGACCATAGTCCGGTCTATTTCAACATTTATGACGATCTGGCGTTTTGTTTCAAGTTCAAGAAGCTCTTCTCTTTTGGTATTCAGCACGTAATAGGCCACATCTTCAGGTACCCGGCAGGTAAATTGTTGATCCGGTGTCGCTTTCAGGGTTTTCAGGGTCAATTGTCGAAGCAATGCAAGCGCCTGAACCTCCACAGAAGGTGTCATGCCCCGGCCATTGCAATGTTTGCAGGTTTTGTAAGCCCCGTAAGTGATGGAGTGGCGGATTCTTTGCCTGGACATTTCAAGAAGTCCAAAGGTGGTAATGCCGCCCACCTTAGTCTTGGCCTTATCCGATTTTAGATATTTTTTCATGGTCTTGGTAATATCTGCCTTGTGGCGGCGTTCCCTCATGTCAATGAAATCCACCACAATAAGCCCGCCCATATCCCGCAGTCTCAACTGTCGTGCCACTTCTTCAGCCGCTTCAAGGTTGGTGTGATAGGCTGTCTCCTCAATGCTTTTCTTTTTCGTGGACTTGCCGGAGTTGACATCAATGGAAACCAGGGCTTCGGTCTGTTCGATCACCAGAAATCCACCGGATTTAAGGGCCACTTCTCTTTTGTAAATGGAAGAAATCTGTTCCTCAAGCTGGTATTTTGTAAAAATGGGTTTTTCACTTTTAAACAGCCGGACAATCTTTTTTTGTTTGGGTGCAATCATCCCGATAAAGTCCAGCACTTCTTTGTAAGTGTCTGGATTATCTATGAGTATCTCTTTGATATCTGTTGTAAAATAGTCTCTTAAAGAACGAACGGCCAGGCTTTGCTCCTTATAAAGAAGACAGGGGGACTGGTTTTTCATGGCCAGTTTGTCGATGTTTTTCCAGACGCGCATTAAATACCTCAGGTCTGATGTCAGCAAGGTTTTGGTGGCGCCCTTGCCTGCGGTTCTGACGATCATGCCGAAGCCTTCGGCAATTTTCATGTTTTTAAGAATCCCAACCAGCCGTTTTCGTTCATCTTCCTCGACAATTTTGCGGGAAACGCCCCGGGTGTTGTTCCCCGGCATGAGAACGCCAAAACGCCCGGGAAGGGATATATAGGTGGTGAGCATCGCCCCTTTGAGATTAATCGGATCTTTGGTGACCTGGACGATCATATCCTGGCCTTTTTTAATCAGGTTGAACAAAGATTTCTTGTTTTTTTCAACCTCCTGGAAATAATCCGGATGTATTTCGTTTTTCTGCAAAAAACCGTTTTTCTCAGCGCCGTAATCCACGAATACGGCCTCCAAACTGGGTTCCACCCGGGTGACGACACCTTTATAGATATTTCCTTTGGTTGCGGCTTTGGCGGCGGTTTCAATATGAAATTGATCCAGCTTGTTGCCAAAAACCATGGCGATACGGTTTTCTTCCGGATCCATTGCATTAATCAAAATTTTTCTGGTCATTCATGATCTCATTTTTCGTTATAATCGTTTAAAATTGGTATGTCTGTGCAGTGTACTGAATGAAATATTTTTAACTCGATTGGTTATCCGGTTATGGCAGTTTTTTTCTGTTTGAGAATATCGAAATAGGTCAGGATACGATCCACATAATCAACCGGTTCCCAACCCCGGGCATATCCGTGTTTGGTTTGTTTATAGTACTTTGCCTTGGATAATAGTGGAAGCGCCGCCTTCAGTCCTTTCCAGGTATTGGGGGCGTTCCCTTGTTTCCGGGCTAAGCTGATGGCATCTTCGACGTGCCCGTATCCGACATTATAACTTGCCAGGGCAAATAACAGCCTTTCAGATTCATCTTCAATATAATCAAAACGCTTGTACATCAAAGAAAGATATTTAATCCCTGCGCGGACGCTTTGTTGGGGATCCCGGCGATTCTTAATCCCCATCTCCTTGGCTGTTTTCCGGGTGACCTGCATCAGTCCGCGAACATTGGTAAAACTTTTTGCATTGGGGTCAAAGCGGGATTCCTGGTACACAATGGCTGCAATCAGGCGCCAGTCAAATCCGTGTTTGGCGGATTCTTCCTTGATTATGTTTTTATATTTGGGCAACCGGGTCTCTATACGCTCATGGAATTTTTTCAACTCATAGGCGTCAAAATTATCGATATTGTCATAATATCTGTCCGTTATGCGTTGCAGAATGCCGGTGTTGGTGGCATAAAGAAAGAATTTATTGACCTGCTTGAGCATCGCAGTATCGTTTTTTCGAACTGCCCAGGCCAGGGATTCACGTTCCTGGATGGGAATACCGATACGTATATCCGGAAAAAAACGCCGGTTGAGCAGGGCGATATTGGAATCGGCAATGGTGAATTTGATCTCCCTGTCATGAACCATGCCGATGAGTTCTTCGGTGGGGATGTTATTGTGCAGCACATACTCCAAAGCCACACCTGAAGTCTTTATTTCTGCCAGCCTGTTATGATAGGAGGTTCCCCGTCTGACATGAAAAATGTCAAACGCCATCTCTTTGATCTCCCTGGGGGGAAAGATGAGGTTGTGGTGAATAATACGCTGTTGTATGGTCATGTAGGGAATGGAAAAATCCGCATATGCCAGGCGCGGTGCAGTAATGGTAAGCCCTGCGGCAATAAAGTCGCCTTTGCCCTGATTGAGATATGCGAACATGTTGCTCCAGCCGGGTGTTATGATATCCAGTTCCACATTCATGAATTGGGCAAATTCCCGGGCCAGATCATACTCAAATCCCGTGGGTTTGCGATTGTATATATAATAGGTGTTAACGGCTTTGCTGGTGATCAGGCGCAGCTTGCCGTTTTTGCGTATGTTTTCAACGGTGTTCAGGGTGTGGCCGATTTCCTGGCGGTGCATCAGCACACAAAATCTTACGCCCGTCAGGGTGATAATAATCAGAGCTATAAATATAAAATGTTTAGTTAAAAATGATTTCATTAATCCGTATCATCTGTTGCCGGCTGGATGGGGATAATCTCAAGGTCATTCACTTTTCTGTATCCACGGGGAAGCAGCTTGCCCCGTCGTCCCCTTGTGCTTGTGTAATTCTGCTGGTTGCCTGGTGTCAGCCGCAAGAAATGCTTGCCGGAGTATATAACAAGGTTTGATTTGAAAGGCAATATTTTTAGAAACTTAAGCTTTTCAGAAAAATTTTGGCTTTTTTCGGAAGGCGGAATATGAATGATTTTATTCCCTTTGCCTTTTTTCAGGCGGGGCAGCTGGCTGACCGGGAAAATCAGCATCCTGCCGCTGGTGGTGATTGCGACAACGTTGTCGCACTTAACTTCCGGTATGGGAACGGGTGTCATGGGCAGGTCCTTTGGGGATAAAGTGATCACTGCCTTGCCGTTTTTGAAACCGGTTAAAAAATCACTGAACTTGATGATATAGCCATACCCATTGTCAGCACAGTTGAGAAACAAATCCTGCGCTTCGGCGGCAATCATGGTGTAGATGGTGGTGTCCGGGGCAAGGGTGAGGTGTCCTGTGACAGGTTCACCGTTTCCTCTGGCCGAGGGAAGGGCATGGGAGAACAGGGTGTATGCGCGGCCCGAAGTGTCCATGAGTACAATGGGTTTGTCAGATCGGGTGCGCAGGTGGCACAGCAGATGATCCCCGGTCTTGAATTTTACATTTGCAGGGTCGATATCATGCCCCTTTGCTGTGCGTATCCATCCATTGGCAGACAGGATGATGGTCACAGGCTCGACTTCGATCACATCGGTAACCGAGAAAGCTTGGGCATCCTTGCGTGTTTTGATGGGGGATCTGCGTTTATCCCCAAATTGTTTGGCATCTTCTTCAATCTCTTTGACCATAAACGCCTTAAATGCATCAGGCGAGTTTAACAGATTGTCCAGATACGCCTTTTCCCTGGACAGCGCGGCCATCTCTTCGGTGATTCTGATCTCTTCCATTCTGGCAAGCTGGCGTAACCGGATTTCCAGAACCGCCTTCACCTGGGTGTCGGACAGGTCAAAGGCGGCCATGAGTTCGTTAGCCGGATCATCTGCCCTGCGTATGATTTCGATCACCTGATCAAGGTTGAGATAGACGGTTTGAAACCCTTCCAGGATATGCAGGCGGCGGACAATTTTTTCCAGACGAAATTGAAATTTTTTTTCGATGGTCGCTTTTCTAAACCCAAGCCATTCGGTTAGGATCGTTTTTAAGTTTTTTACCCCTGGCCGGCCGTTAAGGCCGATCATGTTCATATTGATTGAAAAGGATTTTTCAAGATCCGTGGTGGCAAACAGATGGTCTGCCAGGGCGTCAAGATCCACACGGTTGGAGCGTGGTATCACCACCAGCCGTGTGGGGTTTTGATGATCGGATTCATCCCGCAGGTCCGACACCATGGGCAGTTTTTTTGCACTGATCTGGGCTGCGATCTGTTCGTATATTTTTTCAGCGGAGGCATGATAGGGCAGGGCAATGAATACCAGTTCCCCATCCTCTATGACATACTGGGCCCGCATTTTTAAACGTCCCTTGCCTTTTTCATAGATGTTGTTGATCTCTTTTGCAGGGGTGATGATTTCAGCTTGGGTCGGAAAATCAGGGCCTTTAATGAAGTTACACAGATCTTGGGTGCCGGCATCTTCATTCTCAATGAGAAAGATCAAGGCCTTTGCTACCTCCCTTAAATTATGCGGGGGGATGGAGGTGGCCATACCCACGGCAATACCGGTGGTGCCGTTGAGCAAGATATTGGGCAGGCGGGCCGGCATCAGGGAGGGCTCTTCCAGGGTGCCGTCAAAATTAGGCACCCACGCTACCGTGCCCTGTTCCAGTTCATCCAAAAGAATTTCTGCATACCTGGACAGCCTTGATTCCGTATACCGCATGGCTGCAAAGGACTTGGGGTCATTGGGGTCGCCCCAGTTCCCTTGTCCGTCTACCAGGGGGTATCTTAAAGAAAACGGCTGAGCCATCAGGACCATGGCCTCGTAGCAGGCGGTATCTCCGTGGGGATGGAATTTACCCAGAACATCACCCACGGTTCTGGCCGATTTTTTGAATTTGGCCGTGGAAGACAGGCCCAACTGGCTCATGGAGTATACGATTCTGCGCTGGACAGGTTTGAGTCCATCACCGATATGGGGCAGAGCCCGGTCCAGAATGACATACATGGAGTAGTTCAAATAGGCATTTTGGGCAAACTCTTTGAAGGGCAGGTGCTCAAATTCTTCAACACTGGAACTTGGGGTCTGGGGCATGGGTATTAACTCTCTTTGATGACGCCATGGGTTTCAATCCATTGCTTCCGGTCCCGTGCCCTTTTTTTGCTCAAAAGCATGTCCATGACCTGGAATACATCATCCTTTTCCTGTTTTCCGGTGCTGGGTTCACCGGTGATCGTCAGTTGGACCAGACGCCGGGAATCCGGGGCAATGGTGGTTTCCCGCAGCTGGGAAGGGTTCATCTCTCCCAATCCTTTGAAACGCTGAATATTTATTTTTGATTTTTTTTTCCTGCGGCTCAGCCGTTTGGTGATGGCCCTTCGTTCTGAATCATCAAGAGCGTAAAACACCTCTTTTCCCATGTCAATCCGGTAAAGGGGCGGCATGGCCACAAACACATGGCCCTGCCGGACCACTTCCGGAAAATGTTTCAGGAAAAGCGCGCACAACAGGGTCGCAATATGCAGACCATCAGAATCTGCATCCGCCAGGATACATAATTTATTGTAGCGCAGTTTGGAGATATCATCTGATCCCGGGATCACGCCCAGTACCTGGGAAATATCCCTGATCTCCCTGGAGTCAAGGATGGCCGAAGAATTCAGATCCCAGGTGTTCAAAATTTTTCCCCGCAGGGGCATGATGGCCTGGAAATGCCTGTCTCTGGCCTGCTTGGCCGAACCGCCGGCAGAGTCTCCTTCCACAAAAAAAAGTTCGCGCTGTCTTTGATCATCACTGGTGCAGTCTGACAGTTTGGCCGGTAAAGAGGCCCCGCTGTTACGGGTTTTCAAAGACACTTTTTTGCGTTTTCTTTCACGGCGTCTGGCATTTTCAATGGCGGCCTGGGCAAGGACTTCACCCAGTGCCACGTTTTGGTTCAACCACAGGCTGAAAGCGTCCCGGACTTGAAGATTCACCAGGCCTGCACAGTGCCGTGAGCAGAGACGTTCTTTGGTCTGGCTTGAAAACTGGGCTTCGACAAGTTTAACAGACAATATATACCCCACATTATGCCAGATATCCTCGGGGGAGAGCAGCATGCCTTTGGGCAGAAGGTTTCGAAATTTGCAGAATTCTTTGACCGAATCCAGCAAGCCTGATCGGAATCCGTTGACATGGGTACCCCCAAGTTTTGTGGGAATAAGATTCACATAACTTTCTTCAATGCCAAGACCCTCTTCCAGTCCCCAATTCACCGCCCATACGGCCTTTAATTCCTCATTGTCGGCAGATCCCGTGAACGGTGCCGGTAAAATGGTCTTGGTGTTGCTGATCATCTCCTGGAGATATTGATCCAGGCCCTGGTCGTAATGCCATGTGTCAGTTTCTCCGGTTTGTCCATCGGTAAAGGTGGTGGTCAGTCCCCGGCACAGCACTGCCTTGGATTTCAGCCCAGCCCGGATGGCGGTTCTATTGAATTGCGCTGTATCAAAATAGATGGGGTCCGGCTTAAATCCCAGGGTGGTTCCAGTATTGGCGGCGTTGCCGGTCTCTTTCAGGTCTTTTGTTTTTGTGCCGTTTTCAAATTCAATGGCGTACCGTTTGCCATCCCGGTAAATATCAATGCATAGATGAATGGACAGGGCATTGACCACAGAGACGCCTACCCCATGAAGCCCGCCGGAAAACGCATAATCCTTGTTTGAGAATTTGGCGCCCGCATGCAGCTTGGTCATAATCAGTTCAACACCGGAAATACCTTCCTGGGGGTGGATGTCCACGGGCATGCCCCGGCCGTTGTCCGATACAATGATCCTGTTGTCCCGGGTCAGGGTGACATCAATGCGTGTGGCAAAGCCTGCAATGGCCTCATCCACGCTGTTGTCAATCACTTCAAAGGCCAGGTGGTCCGGACTTGATGTGTCCGTGTACATGCCGGGTCTGCGCTTGACCGGGTCAAGGCCTTTGAGCACCTCTATGGACCGGGCCTCATACCCTTGGTCTGGAGCCTTATCCTGTATCCTGTCATCAAATAAGTTCATAAAATGGTTCTGGTATGATACACTATTTTCAAAATAAACTTAACTTTATATCTCAAATTCGAATTAAAATATAGTCCGGTATGACATAAAAAATTTGAACCCGTCTGGAATATGTGGGGGGCGGCACAGCAGCATGGATGACTCTAATCCTGGATTTAATCTTCAGACCTTTGATGACCACTGGCAGAACCTTGACGAACAACAGCGTATAAATCTGGTTCTTCAGGCACCACAATTACCTGTCTATCTTGGTCTTCTGCCAATCTTAAGCAGTGTTTTTTCCACCCATTACCCTTTAAGGGAAGTGGGGAGAAAAAGTTTGAACGAAATGGCTTTTGTCATTCGCAAGAATATCGAAACACCACTGGAAAATAAACCGTTAAAACAGGCACAGGCTGAAGCCTTACAGGGCGCAGCGCTGATTTACCGCAAAATTTTTGCGCAAATGTCATTTTCAGATAAAAGCGTCCTGATCCAGGCATTGATGAACATTGGCAGTATCGGCGCTTTTTTTGCCTTTAAAGCCATTTACCTGGAACGGGTTTCCCAGGATGTCATAAAAAAATGTATCAAGGATCTGGATGACCGGTTTTGTTTGATGTTTGCCGATCAATACCTCCAGGCAAACCCGGCCATTCGTCTGCGTTTTGCAAATCTGTTCCGTTATTTGCTTGCCGGCGTAAAGCAGCGTAAGGCGGTGATCTGGTATTATGCCGGCCTGTTCGACCGGGGCAGGGATGTTGATCCCTATTTGAATAATATTGACGCCTCGCTGCGGGATCCTTTTCTCATAGAAAAGAATGAGCTGTTGTCCCAGGATCCCCAAGATAGAATTGCCGGTCTGAAAGCCATCTCAATGATGCGGTCAAAGGTGCCGTTACGGGTTTTTAAAAACGTGTTAACCCGGGAAACCGTAAAAAAGGTCAGGATGGCTGTTTACAGTCTGATTGAAAATTCATCCCTGGGACTATACCCGGAACTGTTTGAACCTGTGTTTCAGTTGTTTCAAAATGCCGACACCAACGAGGCTGTCAGCGCGTTTAAAGCCCTTGTGGTAACCGGAAGACATCCTTTTCACAAGCTCATGGAAATGGTTAGGGACACTTACCCTTCTATTGTTCCCATCATCCATATGGAAATTTCAGAGTTGTCCAGACTGTCTTTTTTTGTGCTCCAGGAGATTGCCCTGAACAAGGGTAAGGGGGTTTATCAAGGTGAAAATTATGATGTTAACCTGGCATGTATTTTCGGCATGATCAAAAAACGTCCGGAACGGGTGGTCAGAATTTTAAAGGAGAACATTGAAATTTGCGGATCGGACCGGATCAGGAGAGAGGTGGACAGGCTCATGGTAAAAACCCAGAACCTGTTGCTCAAGGAACGCAAAAGTATTGTGGCTCCTTTCAAAGATATCAAAACAGCAATGCCCGAGAAAAAATCCAGGGCCGCCTTTTTTAAAGCCATGCTTAAGGATTCGGTTCAAAAAAGACTGGATGATTTAAACCAGGGTGTTATTCCCCGGAATCTGGATTTTAAGAAAGCGGTTATCCGGGATCTGGATCTGTTCGGGATGGATTTGACCCGGTCCATCCTTAATTTAACCCATGCACAGATTGTAAATTCCTTGCTGACGGGCATTCATGTCTCAGGTGGTGTGTGCCGTCATACTTTATTTTATAATATAAATCTGGATGAAGCTGTGTTTGATCAGACCTGCTTTGATCATGCTGTTTTTGTCAATGTGTCTGCCAGGAATGCCACATTCAATCGGTGCAGTTTTCAAAACGCGTCTTTTTATAATTGTAATTTAAACGGAGCCGACATGAGCGATGCCCTGTTCATTGAGGCCATCATCTCAAAATCGTCTTTTAGCCAGACAGATTTAACCTGTGCTGTTTTTGCGCACGCGCGGTTATCCGGCCTTTCCTTTGTCAATGCCTGCCTTTACATGGCAGATTTCACCAATGCCGGGGCCCGGTTCTGCCGGTTTGCATCACATGCGGCCATGGATATGCGTGTCCGGGGTTTGAATTATAATGACAGGGAATACCAACTCAGCTTCAATGACCTGCCAAGGATTGATCCTATGCTGGCCAATGAAATCAATATACTCATTTTTTGTGAGTTTATTCATTTTGGGCAGGCAAAATTTCTTAAACAGAATAAATTAAGTCTGTTATCAGCTTTTGATATTTTTAAGCCCGAACAGGCGGACTTTTTTCAGCTTCTGCCTTTACTGATCCATGAAAATATTGCAATGCCCGGAACCAGCGATATCCTGTCATCAACACCCTGTGGTGTGGCGGATTATCTGCCGTCAAGGGAGACTGAACGGGTTGGGCGGCGCTATCTGGCAGGAGCCAATATGATCATCCGCCGGCATCAAAACCCGCGCATCCTTGCAATATATTCCATGGGAAGTGTTGGATCCGTTGCCCAGACTGCAGGGTCTGGTATTGATTACTGGATTTGCATAGATGAAAAACGGTTGGGCAGCCAGGCAAGCAATCTGTTGCGGCAAAAACTTGATGCCCTGGAAAGCATGGCTCTGGAGCGTTTTAAAATTCAGGTCACCTTTTTTCTTGTGGATATTTTTAAGGCACGTGATAATGATTTTGGCGGCGCCTCCCAGGAAAGTTCAGGCTCTGCCCAGGCTTTGCTGCTCAAGGAGGCGTTTTACCGGACCATGATACATGTGGCAGGCGGGCTGCCCTTGTGGACGGCGCTTCCCACCAGTATCAGTATTAATTATTATAATCTGATCTTTAACTGCATCAATCGTTTGCCCGGAGCCAGACGATATATTGACCTCGGTGATATCCATGCCGTACCCCGCAAGGAATATTTTGGCGCTTCGATCTGGCAGATGTTTAAATGGCTGAAGAGCCCTTTTAAATCAGTTATGAAGATGGCTCTGCTGGAAAAATACATCAATACCTATGGCCGGGAACCCATGCTGTGCAATGCGTATAAAAATGAATGGATGAATTCAGGAACCCATCTGAAGCCTGGACAAAACGATTCCTATATTATTTTGATCAATACCATGATTCAATTTTATATGAAGTCAGGGGATACACATTCCATCAAGCTTTTGCTCACTTGTTTTTTTCTCAAGCTGGGGATTACAAAACAATCGGAGCTGGATTTCAGTGTTTTTGGTCTGCGGCGCACCCTTTTGGAAAGGTGTCTGCGGGAATGGGGGTGGGCCCAGGAAAAGGTATTTGAGATCGGCCGGTTCAGGTCCTGGCCTTATACGGCCATTCACCGCCTTTCCTTGAGCATTGAACAGTATATGATGACACGGTATACGGACTTTAAAAATCAGTTCAAGGATGATTCCCCGCTGTCAATTTCTGAGCAGGACCGTTTGGTCCTTGAACGCAAAGTGGATATTCAGTTCCAGGACAAGCCGGGTAAAATTAAAAAATTGCTATTAATTTCAAGTGGGGACCATCATTTTTCAAAACTTTATCTGAAATCCCTGGCCGGGCCCGGGAAAAGATACGGCCAGTGGAAATTGATTCATAAACCATCTATCCAGACCCAGATGGATGAAGAAACGATACTCACGGCAAATTCTGTGGAAGAGATCGGGGCCTGGCTGATTCATAACCATCTTTATACGGACCGTACGTTTTTGACGATGGCGCCTAATGCCACCCCAGTTTCCCACGACAGTATTGAAAAACTTTACAGAAGCATGTATGATTTTTTTACCCCTGAATCATCAAAACCGTTTAGTTTTGATGTATTGAGAAAGAAACCATTTATTACAAGCCTGTTTGTTTCCGTCAATTTTTACGCGGAAAGACCCAGTGGGAGCATTTCAGATTTCACGATGGTCTATCGCAATTCCTGGGATGAAATGTTTTTGCGCACCACAAGGCTTAAAATGCCGGTGACGGACCTTGAACCGGTCAAAAAACAGATCTGCACGTGGCTTGGTTTAAAGCAACAGCCCGAAAAGACCATTTTCCATGTCCCCAGAAGGGGTTAGGCCCGGTTGTGAAAGTTATTTACTATGTCAAGGGCCTGTTCCGGGGTGTCAACCATTGAAAACAGTTCCATATCCTTAGGCGAAATTAATCCGTTTCCGGCAAGAGAGTTTTTAATCCAGTCCAGAAGTCCGGCCCAGAATTCCTTGTTCATCAAAATCACAGGCATTTTCCGGATACGCCGGGTCTGGATCAGCGTCAGGGTTTCAAACATTTCATCCATTGTGCCAAGTCCTCCCGGCATAATGATATAGGCTTGGGCATATTTTACAAACATAACTTTTCTGATAAAAAAGTAATTAAACTCCAAAGACCGGGTCAAATATGCATTGCACTTTTCTTCAAAGGGCAGGGTGATTCTTAAGCCTATGGACTCCGCGTTCTGTTCTGATGCACCCAGGTTTGCCGCTTCCATGATACCCGGCCCCCCACCCGTAATGACCGCATAACCGCCGGCTGCAAAACAGGCTGCTGTCTTTCTTGCGATTTCATAATCAGGGTGGCCCTTGGCTGTTCTCGCAGAACCGAAAATAGACACAGCCGGCCCCAGGTCATGAAGTCCGTCTATACCTTCAACAAATTCGCCCATAATTTTAAACAGGCGCCATGACTCACCGGACTTGAAGTCATTAATGGGGTACTGGATGGTATTGGGGCTACACATGTTCAACTCCTTATTAAAACGGTTCGGTTTACAAGTTCAGATCAGCCAATCGAACTGGTTAAAAAATATTAAATGTGGTATATAGTATCCAATTTGGGACACCTGATCAAGTTGGTCGGCTGGCTCTTTCATTTTATTATTTTTTGATAACAAAAAAAGAAATCATTTGGAATGACTACTTACTTGGGTTTTCAATATTCAGTATCCCGGCAGGCAATAGTTATGAATACGTTGGGAATGCATGCGCGGCCTGCGGCAGCAATTGCCGGGATGGTCCAGGACGCCGGTGGAGACATCTGGTTATCAGATGGAAAGCGTATTGCCGATGCTGCAAGCATTATCGATATTTTATCTTTGTGCGCGGTTAAAGGAACAAAGGTGTCCATTTTTACAGAAAAAGAAAAAGATTCTGCCCTGGCAGATAAGATTAAACATTTTTTTGATATCGGATTTGGGGAAAATGAATAAAACCGTTACAGATGAAATCACTCTCAGGGGTATCAGCGGATCGCCTGGTATCTGTATTGGAAAGGCTTATCTTGTTGAGCGGGAGGGCGTTAACCTGATTAAACGCTATCCTGTAAGCCCGGAGATGCTCCCCAATGAAATAAACCGGTTTAAAAATGCAGTGGAGAGAGCCAAAAAAGACCATGCCAGGGTCATTGACTCGCTTGGGGATGATTTAAGTGAAAATCTGAACATTCTTGAAACCCATAAGGTGTTGTTCAAGGATAAAATGCTTTACGGCAAAACCATTGAGACCATTACTAATGATCAGGTTAATGCAGAGTGGGCACTTCGCCGGGTATCCAGGCGTATCAAGCGGATGTTTGATGACATTGATGATCCGTATCTGCGGGCCAGGGGCAATGATATTATTCAGGTGTCAGACAAAATCATGAGTTATCTGGTGGGAGAGTCTGACCTTCGGATCAGTGAAATTAACAAACGCGTCATCATTGTTGCCCACGATCTGTCACCCGCAGATGCCAGCCAGATTCAGCTTGAACGTATCAAGGGGTTTTTAACGGACAGAGGCGGTAAGGATTCCCATACAAGTATTGTGGCCAAATCCCTTAAAATTCCATCGGTTTTAGGGCTTGGAAATGCCAAGGCAAATATCAAGAATGACGATATCCTTATTGTAGACGGTTCCGCCGGAATTATTATCATCAATCCGGATGAAGACACCCTGTTCCGGTATCAAGAGAAGATGGCCCGGTTTGAAGCCATCAGGGCGGACATTGAACGGGAAAGCCATCTGCCTTCAATCACTGCCGACGGGGTGGTCATTAACCTGCTTGCCAATATAGAGCATGTGGAAGAGGTGGTGGCTGCCAAGGACAATAAAGCCTCGGGTATCGGACTGCTCAGAACCGAATTTTTATGTCTGGATTTAAACCGGTTTCCCACCGAGGAAGAAATGCTGCAAAAATATGGGGAACTTGTGGAACTGATGCAACCGGCCCCGGTGACCATACGGACCCTGGATATCAACGGGGACAAATTTAATCCCAATATAGATCCGGTTGAAGAGGCTAACCCTGCATTAGGTTTGAGGGCTGTCAGGTTTTGTCTGGAACATGAAGATATTTTTATCACCCAGATTAGAGCCATTTTACGGGCTGCGGCGTTTGGTAACATCAATCTTCTTATTCCCATGATCTCCTGTGTTGAGGAAATTATTGGTGTCAAATCATGTATTGACAAGGCGGTTCTTAAACTTGAGGCTGAAGACAAAATATTTAATAAAGATATTCCTCTGGGTATTATGATTGAGGTGCCCTCTGCCGTGATGATGGCCCGGGAACTTGCAGGACATGTTGATTTTTTCAGTATCGGCACCAATGATTTGATTCAGTACTCCATGGCCATTGACCGGCGCAATCGCCGGGTGGCACATCTTTACCAGGCATTAAGCCCTGCGGTATTGAAAATGATCCGTCTCATTGTGGATGCGGCAACCGAAAACAATATTGAACTGGTCATGTGCGGTGAAATGGCAGGTGACGCCATTAATATCCCGGTTCTGCTTGGGTTGGGGCTGACCAATCTGTCAATGAACTCCGGCGCCATCCCTGTCATAAAGAAAATGGTCCGGTCTATGAATGTGGCAAAAGCACAGAAAGATGTCCAGGTCATCCTTGGTTTTCAAACCGTTCAGGAAATTGTTGATTATATTCAAATGGAATACAGGGATCTGTTGCCATATAAGGATAACGAGGAATAAACCATGAACGCAAAATATACCAAAGTGGTTGCCACCAATAAAAAAGCCCGGCACAATTACCATATTGATGATGAATATGAGGCCGGTATTGTGCTGGTGGGTTCAGAAGTAAAAGCGATCAGAGAGGGCAGGGTCAGCTTCAAGGACTCTTATGCTGATATTCGGCGGGGAGAAGTTTTTTTACGCCAGCTCCACATTTCTCCCTATACGTTTGCATACAATGCCAATCATGAATCCATGCGGACCCGGAAACTTTTGTTACACAGGTATGAAATTAAAAAACTTATCGGAAAAATAAAAGAACAGGGATACACTCTGGTGCCATTAAAAATCTATTTTAAAAATGATAAAATAAAAGTCCTTCTTGGCCTGGGTAAAGGCAAAAAGCTTTACGACAAAAGGGAAGCCATTAAGCAGCGGGATATTAAGCGGGATATGGACCGTGAAAGAAAAAAATATTCCTGATGATAAAATCATTGACTTAAACCTTTTTTATATTATATTAAGAAAGGTTATTTGATCTTTTACAATTTGGGGGCGTAATGGTTTCGACGGAGATGTTGACGTCCATGGTAGCATGTCGAGTGTTTGTCAACTCGTAACCTTGGCATATTTAAATATAATCGCAGACGATTATAACTACGCTGTAGCTGCTTAGAGCGGCTTCCGTCCTCCTGGTATCCTTCTTGCAGATTCAGGTCAGGGCGTCGACTTTGCAAGACCGCTTTTGAAATTTCCTGGGTTTCAAAAGTTAAATTTTTCAGGATATACCGGGTTGTATCCCTCCTGAAGGAGCCTTCCCGGCCAATTTTAAAGTTCAGGATAAGCATGTAGAAGCCTGGATTGATTGTTTTCGGACACGGGTTCAACTCCCGTCGCCTCCACCATTTGAAAAAAGACAACCCGTCTCTCCTTAAGTGTTCTCTGGGGTGACGGGTTTTCTATTTCCCCTTGTATTCAAAGGGTTTCGGCTGTTTTGAGATCTTTCCGGAACCTCTCTCCAGCCATCTGATTCTCTCCATTCTCCCGACGTTCATTCTCTGTTTGGGGCGGTATTCTCTGTTTTCTTCGGACAGGGTCCGACACGCGTCCGGTTGCAGATATCCTTTCAGATTAAGCAGTTAGCCGAATGACGGTATTTTGCGGTTGTGTTAAGGCATCGAATGGTTGGGTCAAACCACCTGTTTTCACAAACCAAAAGTCTCTCGCAGGTTTCGGGAAGTGATATTTATTCGGATTTCTCATAATGAGCATAAAAAAAGCCGACACAAAGGTCGGCTGTTAGGGATGGTGGTTTGGAATAGCGATCAGCTGAAACCAAAGAATGTTCTCTGCTCACTCCAATCGAGGGGGAATGTTTTCACCAGCTTTGAGAGAGATAATCCGCTGGGCTCTTCACCATTAATGATGGCTTCGATAATATCCGGGGCGAGCGTGGTTAGTTTCAGGGTTCTGGCCACATAGGATGAGTCCACGTCGAGATCCCTTGCCAGCTCGCTGATGGACTTTATCTCGCCGCTCTCAAGGATGTCCGCCCATGAAAAGGCTCTGGCCAGCGACTGGACGATGGCCGTCTGCACCGTTTCCGGCATACCTTCGTTTTCACCGTCCAGCGTATCCGGTGTGAATACCATTTTGCGGCCGCGCATTCTCCGGATGAACATGGGGATATGGATGTGCAGGTTTCCGCTGTCTGAAAGTTTGATGGTTGGTTTGATCTTCTTCATCAACTGTTACTCCTTTCCCTGACTTCACAGGCCAGACCGGCCAGCTCGGTGACAAGGTTTGTGAGGCCGTTGGTTTTCAGTTCCATGTCGATTCCTGTCTCCCGGATCTCGATGGTTTCCACCAGCAGTTGGATCAGCCGGTTGCGCTCGAGGGGAAACAGATCCTCCCAGAAGGTTTCCACACTCTGAAAAGCTTCCGATACATCCCCCTCGGAAATTTGTTCGGTATCGATCACCTTCAATCGGGCCGATACATTGGTGAGTTGTTTGGTCAGATCGACGGCCTGCTGATTGACCAAGGGCAGTCGGCTGTTCCGGTCGGGATCGTCGTTATCGGGTGACACTAGCTTCAAGGCTTCCTGCCTGACGCTCTGCAGGGATTGTTCGAGTTCCTTTTTCTGGACCTGCAGGCGTTCGCGCTCTTCGGCCTCGATTTCTCTGGCGGCAAAGTAGGTCTTGGCCACCAAGGTTGGTGTTCTGAAAACCGCTCCCAGCTGATCGAGTACCACCGATTCGATGTCTCCCGCTGGAACCCGTTTCAAGGGGCACCGGCTGACGGCGCGTTTGGTATCCTTTTCACATATATAATAGGAGTAGCGTCGGTCGCCCTTGTTGGTATAGGTGATGCCCATGGCGCTGTCGCAGTGGCCGCACCGGATCACACCGCTCAGGGGCGAGACCATTTTCACCCGGGCCTTGCTCATCTTGGTTCGATTGTTTTCCGAGAGGAGCGCCTGAACCTTGTCCCATGTGTTTTGATCAATCAGGGCATCATGCTCGGCCGGATAGTTTTTACCCTTGTAGGCGATCTCTCCGATATAAAGCCTGTTGTTGAGAAGGCGGTAGACCTGAGCTGTGTTCCATTCGGTTCCGATCCGCTCCTTGCCTTTCTTGGTAGTCCATGACTTGGTTTTGTATCCTTGCTCGTTAAGCTCCTGCGCCACTTTCTTTGCCGATCCCACCTGCGTGTATCGCCTGAAGATGAGTTTCACCAGCGGAGCCTCGCTCTGGTTGATCAGCAGCTTTTTGTTTTCCCGGTCCACGTCATAGCCGAGCACCGCTGGACCGCCACAGTATTTTCCCCGGCGTTTTGCGGCGGCCACCTTGTCCCGGATACGCTCGCCGATGACTTCTCGTTCGTACTGGGCAAAGGTGATCAGGATTCCCAGAAACATTCGGCCTGTCGAGTCGGTGGTGCTGAAGTGTTGGGTGACGGATACAAAGCTCACTTCCTTTTCATTGAAGAGCTCGATCATCTTCATGAAGTCCAGCAGGGAGCGGGATAGCCGGTCGATCTTGTAAACAACGATGACATCGATCTTACCGGCATCGATATCCGCCAGCAGTCTCTGCAGTGCCGGACGTTCCATGGTGCCGCCGGAAAAGCCGCCGTCATCATATCGGTAAGGGATCGCTTTCCATCCCTGCAGCTTCTGACTTTCGATGTAGGCTTCAGCGGCCTCCCTCTGGGCGTCGAGTGAATTGAATTCCTGATCCAGACCTTCCTCGTGGCTT
>PDWI01002534.1_pt1 | contig 27247 bp, 22 predicted proteins | sample 1430891 | NCBI WGS metagenome assembly PDWI01 (sample SAMN01162508, study PRJNA174530) | Oral metagenome, whole genome shotgun sequencing project. | biome: Marine environment; feature: Marine mammal; material: Swab sample of the gingival sulcus; isolation source: swab sample of gingival sulcus... | reverse complement strand
AAGACGTACCTTTGTAAAATATCTACTAATGATATTTTACCATCAGGAAAATCAAAAATAAATAAGTAACAATTAGATAGTTAAATATAAATAATAACTATCTATAAATATTATTATACGAGGTGGTTTAAATATAATATTTTAGTTTAAAAAGTTATTATTTTAATAAAATTAGGGGTATTAGTTATGATTATTATGTTATTTGGAATATCAAATGTAGGTAAAACTAGCATTGGTAAGAAGTTAGCCGAGTTAATAAATTTTGATTTTTTTGATTTGGATGATGAAGTTAAAAAGTATTATGACACTACGTTAGAAGAGTTTGTGAATGAAGGATTTAGACATGGCAGAGATTCGAAACGAGGTGTAGTTTTAGGTCACGTTATAGAGAATTCTTCCAGAAATAAAGTGATAGCGGTTTGTCCTATATATTATTCTAGAAGCTTCACTAAGTTTTTAAAAAGAAAGGATGTTTTAGCTTTAGAATTACAAGATACCCCTCAAAATATTTTTGAAAGGCTTGTCTTTTCTGATGAAAATGATAATGTGTATAAAGATGACGAATACAAAAATATGCATAAAAGATATTATATAAAAGATATTAAATCGGATATAACATATTATAAACAAGCATTTAAACATATAAGTTATAAGTATTTTATGAATGGTAAGGGAATTTTAGAAGTTGCAGAAGATTTAGCAAAAAATATTAATCATAAATGAGAAAATAATTAATACGATAATGTGTAGTTTTAGGACTATATTTGTTTTAGAATAATATATACTAACATTGGTGCAATTTGGTAATAAAAAAATCTATTATTCTATATATTGCTTCTCCCCCTTTATTATTCCCCCGAAATATATTATCATTGTAATAACAAACAAGAGTATACATTTTACCTTACAAAATACCGATATCATATAGGGAGAGAATACTCATAAGGTAATCTAATTATTACAAAGATAAAGTTTCTAGAGGTTGATATGGCAAAGATTGTGTTTATTGATACGGAAGTTAGTGTGAGCAGTAGCAAGGTTTTTGATTTTGGTGCTGTTGATGAACTTGGGGGAAAGCTTCATACGACTAAGGAAGCTGAGTTTATGGCTTTTCTTAATGGTTCGACACATATTTGTGGGCATAATATTTTGGCTCACGATTTAAAATATATTCGAAATGGTGATAAGATTATTAAGAGAAGGGATATTATTGACACCCTTTATTTGTCGCCTCTATTATTTCCTAAAAATCCTTATCATAGGCTTGTTAAGGATGACAAATTAATTACTGAGCAAATGAATAATCCTGTTAACGACTGCATTAAGGCTAGAAGGCTTTTTATAGATGAGCTTAAGGCATATAAAAATCTTTCTAAGAATATGCAGGATATTTTTAGCTTGCTTCTTAAAGATACTCCTGAGTTTAAGGGCTTTTTTAAGTATTATGATTTAAAGTTTAGAAAACAAAAAATTATGTTTTGGAGGACTCATAAGAAAGAGAGTGACCTTGTAGGTCTAATTTTTGATGAGTTAAAAGGAAAGATTTGTGAGAATGTAAATTTAAGGGAATTGATTAATAATAATCCTATTGAACTAGCATATGCGGTAGCCATTATAAATGCGAATGATGATGCCTCGGTTACACCGAGGTGGGTGCTACATTCTTATCCAAAAGTGGAAAAAATTATACATAAGTTAAGGGCGAGTTTTTGTAAATCTGCTTGTTCATATTGCAGGGCAAATTTAAATCCAGTTAAGGGGCTGGGTGACTTTTTTGGATATAAAAGTTTTAGAACTTTTGATGGAAAAGAACTACAAAAGGATGCTGCTACTGCTGCTTTAAAGGGTGAGTCCTTACTTGCGATTTTTCCTACTGGTGGTGGAAAGTCGATAACCTTTCAGGTTCCAGCCCTTATGATGGGTAGAGCTACGGGAGGCTTGACGGTAGTAATCGCACCACTACAGTCTTTAATGAAAGATCAGGTTGATAATCTTGAGTCAAAGGGTATTACAAGTGCCGTGACTATTAATGGGCTTTTGGATCCGCTAGAGAGAGCAGAGGCTATTAGAAGAGTGGAAAATGGTGAAGCGAAATTGCTTTATATTTCTCCCGAATCTCTCAGGTCAAGAACGATGGAAAGGCTTCTCTTGTCAAGAAAGATTGAAAGATTTGTAATCGATGAGGCACATTGTTTTTCGGCTTGGGGTCAGGATTTTAGAGTGGATTATTTATATATTGGGGAATTTTTAAATAATTTGTGTGCAGCTAAAGGCATAAAAAATATTCCGGTGTCTTGTTTTACAGCAACAGCGAAAAAGAGTGTTATAGAAGATATTGTAGCTTATTTCAAAGACTATACTGGTGTGGAAATGCAGCTTTTTTCTGCGAGTATTTCTAGGACTAACCTTATTTATAAAGTAATAGAATGCAGCACGTCGGAAAAATATGATAAGTTGAGACTGCTTATAGAAGAAAAGCAAAAGCCAACGATTGTTTATGTGTCCACAACTAAGTTAACAATGGATATTGCGAAGCGACTTGTGGAAGATGGTTATAATGCAGCTCCTTATCACGGCAAGATGGATAAGCAGGAAAAAAGTAAAAATCAAGAGGATTTTATTAAAGGTGAGATCGACATTATGGTTGCGACCTCAGCTTTTGGTATGGGAGTCGATAAGTCAGATGTGGGCTTGGTTATTCATTATCAAATATCGAATTCTCTAGAAAACTATGTGCAAGAAGCTGGTAGAGCTGGCAGAGACCAGAATATCGAGGCTGAATGTTTTATTTTGTACGATGATAATGATTTGAATGAACACTTTAATCTTTTAAATCAAAGTAAATTAAATATAAATGAAATAGGGCAAGTATGGAAAGCGATTAAAGACTTGTCTAGGACTCGAAAAAACATAAGCCAGTCGGCACTTGAGATTGCTAGAAAAGCAGGTTGGGATGACAATATTTATGATTTAGAAACCAAGGTTAGGACGGCTATTACTGCACTTGAGCAATCTGGTTATATTAAACGTAAGCAGAATTCTCCACGAGTTTATGCGGATAGTATCATGGTTAGAAATGTCATAGAGGCTAGAAAAATTATTGATTCATCCGACTCAATCGCTGATGAAGATAAGGACTTAGCTGTTAATATAATTTCCATGATGATTAAGGCAAAAAGCAGACTAGAAGAAGAGAGTGAGAGCAGAGTCGATTATATTAGTGACTATTTAGGGATAAGCATTAAAAAGACAATTAGCTTAATATCTTTGCTAAAAGAATTAAAAATACTAGCTGATGTAAAGGATTTGTCGGCTTTTCTAAATGATGATAGCAGTCAGCAAAGGTCGCTTAATCTATTAAAGTGGTCAGGTGACTTAGAACGATTTCTTATTGATAACATACTAGAAGATGGAGTATATCATATTAAAGAACTAAATGAAAATGCAGATAAATTAGGGCTTAAAAAAGTCACAAGTGACAAGCTTATAACACTTTTAAATTTTTGGGAAATCAAAGGTTGGATAAAAAAGGAAATATCAAAAGGTGATAAAAATCATGTTAGAATAAAGTTAAGGAAAAGTCATGATGAATTAGAAAAATTGTATGATAGTAGAATAGATGTAGCATACTTTATTCTTGAATATTTATATGATAAAAATACGAGCGAGGAGACAAGTTTTGCAGTTGAGTTTTCTGTAAATGAACTTAAAGAGCAGTTTAATCACGAAAATAAACTTATGAACAAGTCTATAAGACTTAAAGATGTAGAAGATGCACTGCTTTATCTATCTAGGATAGGTTCAATAAAGATAGATGGGGGCTTTCTTGTAATTTATAATAGACTTAATATTGAAAGACTAGAACTCGGTAATAGAATTAAGTATAAACAAGACGATTATAAAAAGTTAAATACATACTATCAGCAAAAAGGTCAGCAGATACATATAGTTGGTGAGTATGCCAAAAAAATGATTTCCTACTATAAGGATGCCTTGCAATTTGTTGATGATTATTTCCAGTTAGAGTATAAAGTATTCCTAAAAAAATATTTTAATGCAGATAAAATGGAAATGCTTAACAAGAGTATTACACCTAAAAAGTTTGAAGAGTTATTTGGAACTTTATCAGCAACACAACTGTCAATAATAAAGGATAATACTAGTAAGTTTATAGTTGTAGCAGCTGGACCTGGAAGCGGAAAAACTAGGATACTAGTTCATAAGCTAGCTTCATTACTTCTTATGGAAGATGTAAAAAGCGAGCAACTTTTGATGCTTACTTTTTCCAGAGCATCTGCCATAGAGTTTAAGAAGAGACTAAGGGAACTTATTGGCTCAGCGGCAAATTATATCGATATAAAAACTTTTCATTCATATTGTTTTGATTTGCAAGGAAAGGTTGGTGATATAGATAGGTCTGGCAGTATAGTCGGTGAAACGGCTCAGATGATAAGAGATGGGGAGATAGAAAAATCGAGAATTACAAAAACCGTAATGGTTATAGATGAAGCCCAGGACATGGATATAAATGAATTTGAGCTTATTAGGGCTATGCTTAAACAGAATGAAAACATGAGAATAATAGCTGTTGGGGATGATGATCAGAATATCTATGCTTTTAGAGGTTCTAGTTCAGAGTATATGAAAAAGATTTTAAATGCTGATAATGCTAAGAAATACGAGCTACCTGATAATTATAGGTCTAAGTCTAATTTGGTAAATTTGTCGAATATTTTTGCTAAAACTATACAAAACAGAATGAAGGATATGCCTAATATAGCTGTAAGAAAAGAAGATGGTGAGATAATTGCATATCGTTATAATGCTTTAGATAAGATGACAGGAACTGTTGTAGAGACTACTTTAGCTAAGGGGTGGAGCGGAAGCACCTGTATTTTGACGTGGACAAATTTGGAAGCCTTACAAATCGTAGGTTTATTAACTGAGAATAAGATTAATGCAAAGTTAATTCAGTCGACTGAGAAGATAAAGCCTATTAATTTGGATGAAATTAGGTATTTTTTAAGCAAGCTAAATATTGATGAAGAGCTTCATAAAATAGATAAAACACAGTGGATAAATGCTAAGAAATCACTGTTTAGCAAGTTTGAAAGAAGTGAGAATTTGGACATCGTTAAGAGGATGATTAGCGATTTTGAAGATACATCTGCTATGTATATATCTGATTTGATGATTCACTTTAGGGAGTCCAATTTAGAAGATTTTGTAAATACTGATGAGGCTAAATACTACGTTTCAACAATTCACAAGTCAAAAGGACATGAGTTTGATAATGTAGTAATTATGCTAGAAAAATTTAATATGCTAGATGAAGGAAGTAAAAGAGCTCTTTATGTTGCGCTAACAAGGGCAAAAAACAATCTTTTTGTTCATTATAAAAATGACGAACTTGATGGGGTATTTATGAATAATGCTTTGGACTTTTTAGAGCCAGTAAGCGATAATAAGGACTTATCAAAGCTATATATATCACTTTCTTATAAGGATGTATTTTTGAGTTATTATTATGATAAAAAAGTCAGAGTATGCCTAGATAATATTATTGCTGGAGATGAGCTGATTGTTAATATGAAAGGTTGTTATGATAAGAACAATAATCTAGTTTTGATTTTTTCTAAAAAGTTTAGAACTGATTTAGAAAATCATATTAATAGGGGATACAAGTTATCGGGTGCCAAAGCCAGATATATTGTTTATTGGAAATCCGAAGATGAAGAGATTGATACAAAAATTTTGTTGCCTATTGTGGAGCTTAAAAAAATTTAATATCATTATGATTATACATAAGAAAATACAATAATTTAAGTGTAATAATAATTAAATTATAGTATAATGAAGTTGCATATTAAGGAGGAAAGAATTGTGCCAGATATTGAATTTATAGATGTTGAAACAGAAATGGATAAAATGATGGAGAAAAATGATAAATATTTTGATGAATTTATTGATTATTTATTAGAGAGTGGATTAAAAGAAAAAACTATAGGTAAACATCTTGGAAATGTTTCGTTTTATATAAACGATTATTTGCTTTGTCGTGAACAAGAAATGGAAGAAGGAACGAATTTAGAGAACCTAGATGGTTTTTTTGGTGATTTTTTCATTAGAAAGTGTATGTGGTCAACACCGCAAACTATAAGGGAGAACGTAGCAGGTTTAAATAAGTTTTATAAGTGTATGTTTGAAAAGGGATATATTTCTTCGGAACAATACGAAAATTATAAAGCAACAGTAAAAGAGTATAAAGATGAATGGATAGATTATTGTAGAGCATATAATGACCCTAATGTGGAGTTGTTTTTTTATTAATAAATAGGATGGTTAAATATGAAAGTGGGAGAACTAAGAGAGATAATAGAGAAATATGATTCTGATAGGTTGAAGAAAACATTGGTCGAAGTATATAAAAAAATACCTAAAAACGTTAAGGAAGATAAGGCTATAGATGATATAATTCGATATGCTTACACTGTTTCGAATAAGAAAAGGTCTAAGAAGATTGATCCTGAAAGAGTAATAGCAGAAGCAAATTATTTTATGGAATTAGCAAGAAATGGCTTATACTTTAAACCTAATAGAATTGTTAGTAAGTCAGATAGGGGAAAATGGAGAACTAGGGCTAAATATTTAATTAATAGTTTGAGAGATATTCCTGATTCTAGTGAGTATTATGGTAAAGCTGGGGAATGTTTTATTAACATGTTTAAACTTTTTTGTGATGCACAGGGTAGTTATTACTTTGTAAGTGTAAAACCTTTCGAGGCTATGAAAATAAGTAAAGGTGATATGTTTGAGGAATCATTATCTAGAATATTTCATGAAGGTTACAGCGAAAAAAGTGTTGAAAGAGCACTTGATTTGCTATTGTATAGCATAGAAGAGTATAGTTTTTCTAGGATTTCTTTATTGAATATTTTTTTATTTCGCTTTAAGATACAAGATACTATGGAATTATTGTTAAATGAGCTTAAAAAACATAGAGGAGATTTTATAGTTTATTTGAAATCTAGGCTTTACTACAAAATGGGGGATTCTAAGAATGCCTTAAGAACTATTAAGAGAAATATAAAAAGAAGTGATTACGATTATTACAGTATGATTTTTAGCGTAATAGCTTTAAATAATGATGTTGAAAATTGGAAAAAAGAATATGAGGAGTATAAGCGTAAAGGCAATAGCAATAGAAATATTGATATGATAAATAATGAACTTAAAGAAACAGGAGAATTTATTAGTAAAATCAATTTATTGTATTTTTAATTAAGCTAAAAAAATTACTAAGAGACTGGTGAGATATTGTTTTGAAAGAGAGGGTGCAACTACATTTATATCATAATACTAATCTCAGTTGAAAATTTATGTTAAAAGTTTTATGAAATCCGATTTGCCCTATAGTATAGAAAAAGATAAGTGGCTTAGAGATGATTGTGATATAATCTAAATCGGATTTCTACGTAGAAAAAACTTTATATAATGTAATAATTTAATTTTGCTAACATAAGTTTTAATTCGAGATTAGTATAAGGTATTTAATTTGAATGAAAATTTATATTTTATCTTAAAAATGAATAATTAACAAAAATGTGCTCTGGGACTGTATAGTCCTTTTTTATTTAATGATATTATTTATTGATATTAGTAAATTATAGGACTTATTTGCCGATAAAAGTAACAGATAACTAAACTAATCATTTTAGTTATTTGTGATTATATTTATAAGACAAGCAAGGCGGAGGTTTTAATGAAAAATACATCGTTAAATAAAAAAGTTCATAAAAGAAGGACTAGTGTTGCAAATAAAATATCTTTTGTTGTTATAGTATTAGCTATTTTTATATTTGTAATTACTGGATTTGTTATAAATAATAAAATAACGTATGTAGTCGAAGATATGGTAAAGAAAGAACTTGTAAAGGATTCGGATAAGGCCTCTGCTAGAATATCAGAGTTTTTAACGCAAAAAGCTCAGATTGTTAGACTTATGGCACAATCTGAAAGCATAAACAAATATATGAAAGCGAGTACAAGTATTACAGATAAAAACAAGGTAAAAAGTATTGCTACATATGGTGATGCACTAAAAACATTTCAAAATATTAATAACTCGGATGATGAAGTATCTTTAGTTTATACAGCTTTAAAAAATAGTAATTGTTTTGTGTCAAATGATAAGGACTTTACTGTTCCAGAAGATTTTGTTTTGGCAAAAAAACCTTGGTATACTAATGCAATTAATAAGAAAAGAACCTATATTACAAGTCCTTATGTAGATGGAGTTACAGGAGGATTGGTTATAAGTGCAGTGGAACCCGTATTTGATGATGGTAAAGAGCTAGGAGCTACTGCTATTGACGTGTCAATTAAAAAGTTGTCTGAGATATTAAGTGAAATTAAAATATCAGATACATCTGAAGTTTTTTTGATAGATAGTGAGGGTGTATTTGTATATCATGTGAATCAAGAAAAGATTTTAAAAGATAACATAAAAAATGAAAAAGGAAAGCTACATAATATAGGAATTAGCATGATTAATGGTGAAAAGGATATACAAAGCTATGAAGTAGATGAGAAGTCTAAATATTTGGCTTTTAGTCCTATCAAATTAAGTGATTGGTCAGTTGGTATAAGTGTTCCTGAAGAATATGTGAAAGAAAAAACTAGAACTGTATCAATTACCTTTATAAGCCTTTATGTTCTAGCTTGTATTATACTTGGATTAACAGTATATCTAGTTACAAAATATTATTTTAGACCTACAAAAAGAATTGTTGCTAGCATGAATAGAGTTTCAAATTATGATTTGACAGAGGAAATAAATGTTGATAGGAATGATGAGTTTGGAGAGATTTTAGAGGCGGTACAAAAAATGCAATTGGCTCTACGTGGAATTGTAGAAAATATTACCCTACATGCAAGCAATACGGCTGCAACTGCAGAGGAACTTACAGCTACAGCTCAAAATACAGATGAGATTTCAAGAGAAGTTGCTGGTGGTATTGAAAGTATTGCCTGTGCTGTGAGTGGACAAGCTAGAGATACTGCTCAGGTAGTAGACATAATTGATGCTAATTCTGCTGTATTAAATGAACTGCTTAGTGTATTAAAAGAATTAAGAATGGTTACAGAAGAAATAGAAAATAAAAAGGATGAGGGTAAGATTGCACTAGAAGAATTGGATAGATTAACTGATGTAAATAAGGAAGAATCAGAGTTTGTAGGTGCTATCATATTAGAAACAAATGAAAGTGTTGAAGCCATTTCGAAGGCTAGTGAAATGATACAATCAATAGCTGATCAAACGAATCTTTTGGCATTAAATGCAGCTATAGAAGCAGCTAGAGCAGGAGAGGCTGGAAGAGGTTTTGCAGTAGTTGCTGAAGAAATTAGAAAGCTAGCTGAAGATTCTACCAGATTTACTGGTGAGATAATTGGAGTTATAGAAAATTTAAAGGAAAAATCAGATACTGCTGTTGCTAGAATGACCAAGGCTACAGAAATAGCTATAGAGCAAGATTTACAAAGTAAGGTTAGTAGAGGTAAGTTTAATGAGATTGAAGAAGTCTTAATCAGGAGTCAAGGTATAGTAAGAAAGATGGGTGAAAATTCTAAAAAAATAGATAGCAAAAATGATGAGATCATAAATCTTATTCAGAATCTATCAGCTATTGCACAGGAGAATGCTGCCACGACTGAAGAAGCGAGTGCAAGTGTAGAGACTCAAACGAATTCAATTAATGATATTTCCAATGCTAGTGCTAGCTTAGCTGGTATTGCTAGTGAACTTCAAGATGAGGTGTCTGAATTTAAAATATAATTTTATAGTAAAAAATCCATTATTTTCCCTAATTAAGCATATGACTTAATTAGGGATTTTTTTGTTTGAATAGTGATTATTTTTGATATTTAGTCAAAAAGGAACTGCCTTTTTCTTGCCTAAACAAAAGTTTTATAATAGAATTATTTTGGAGGATAAAAACAATGAATAAAAAAATATCTGTAGTTACTGGTGCAAGTTCTGGCTTAGGATTTGCGATTGCAAAGAAATTAGTAGAACTGGGTGAAAATGTTTGTATTATAGGGCGAAATGAAGGAAGACTTACGGATTCTAAGAAGAGTCTTTTAGGACTAAGTAAAGGGTCGAAAGTTGAGCTTAGAAACTTTGATGTCAGCGACGAAGACAAAGTTATAGAGTGTTTTACTAGCTTGAAAGAGGCTGGATACATAGTTGACAAGTTATTTAATGTAGCGGGATTAGGTATATTTGGAGGTCCTACTACTGTTACTAAGGAAAAATTAATTAGAACCTTAGATGCCAACCTAATTGGATTAATATTAATGAGTACTGAGGCATTAAAAAGCATGAGTGAGAGTGGTGGTAAAATCATTAATGTCATGTCTACTGCAGGAAAACAAGGTAAGGCTAATGAGTCCATGTACTGTGCATCTAAATGGGGTGCTAGGGGATATACTGAGTCTTTAAAAGCGGCTTATAAGGGTACAAATATTAGTATTATAGGAGTATATCCTGGCGGAATGAATACAGCATTTTGGAACGGTGAAGCTAGTACCAGTGCGGATGTTGAAACATTTATGAATCCTGATGAAGTGGCTGAGCAGATTGTATTTGCAGTAGCAAATGAAAACAAGCTAAATGTAAGTGAGATTGTTATTGACAGGAAGTAAGCTTAGAAAATATTACTTTATAGAATATATGAGGCATTATTTTTCCTTGTAATAGATAAAATATATACATTATAATTAGTTTATTTAAGACTTTTAATAAAGCCTAATTTGCAAATGCAATTTAGGTATATTGATTTTTTAAAATATGCAAAAAAGGAGTGAAATATGAAAGAATTTAATTTACCTAAGGATTTTCTCTTGGGAAGTGCTACCGCAGCAAGTCAAATTGAGGGAAATGATTATAATACGAATTGGTATCATTGGTACGAGCAGGGTATGATAGAAAATAATGATAATCCTTTTATTGCATCTGACCATTTTCATCATCTAAAAGAGGATTTAGCTATTTTGAAAGAATTAAATCAGGATGTATACCGTATGAGTATAGAGTGGAGTAGAATAGAGCCTAGAGAGGGTGAGTGGTCTGTTGAAGGTCTTAAATACTATAGAAGAGAAATAAAGGCTTTATTAAAAGCTGGAATTAAGCCACTTGTGACATTACATCACTTTTCTCATCCGCAGTGGTTTGAAGAAAAAGGGCAGTGGACAAGTGATGAAGCCGTTAGATACTTTTTGAGGTTTGTAAAAGTACTTGTTATAAATTTAGGTGACTTAATTTCAGAATATTGCACTATCAACGAGCCAAATGTAATGGCTATGGGTAGCTATCTTACTGGAGAGTTTCCACCCGGTAAGAAAGATGATTTGAAGTCATATTTTAAAGTTAGCAAAAATTTTATTATAGCCCATATTAAGGCTTATGAGCTTATTCACAAAATCAGAGAGCGAAAAGGTTTTACTGATACCAAGGTCGGCTTTGCCATGCACTATACTTATTTAGAAGCTGATAAAAAGTGTCCGATGACAAAGCATAGTGTAAAGGCTATGAACTATTTGTTCCACACAATATTTGAAAAAGGGTTTTTTGAGGGTAAGGCTAGTTTGCCTATATGTTTTAATATTAAGAGAAAATACGATTCTTACTGTGATTTTATGGGCATAAATTATTACACAAGGCACGTGATTTATCCAAGTAAAAATATCGCAATGCTATTTGGTGAGGCTGAGATAGATAGAACAATACCTAAGGGTGAGCTTAGTGACTTGGGTTGGCAAATTTATCCGGATGGTCTGTATAATGTTGTAAAAGCAGCTTATGAAAAATATCCAATGCCAGTATATATTACAGAAAATGGTATTGCAGATGATGCGGATGAAAAAAGAGTGAATTATATTTATGAGCACTTAAAGGCTGTGAGTAATTTGATTGAAGACGGTGTTGACGTTAAGAGATTTTACTATTGGTCTACAATGGATAACCTAGAGTGGAGTCATGGATATTGGCCAAGATTTGGTTTAGTTGAAATAGATTATGAAAATGGAAAAAGGACTATAAGAAAGAGTGGCAGGTTCTATTCCGAAATATGTAAAAATAAAAAAGTAACGAATGAAATGATAGAAAAATATTTGTAATGGAGAGATGATGGAAGATAAAATATCAAGAAGAACTAAGTGGTCTTATTGTGTAGGTAACATAGGAAGGGATATGAACTTTATTTTGGTATCTCTCTTTGTGCTTGTCTATATTCAGTACACAATGAATTTGACCGTTTCACAATTTTCTGTTATTTCAGGGATAATGGTATTTGCAAGGGTTTGGGATGCCATAAATGACCCTATGATGGGAATGCTAATAGAAAATAAAAAGCTAAAGGGTGGAAAATATAAACCTTGGGTATTATTAGGTGGGGTTTTGAACTTTTTCGTAACACTAATGATGTTTACACTTAGACCATCCGGCTGGGCTTTTGTAATATTCTTTGGAGTGGTGTATATAGCTTGGGGAATGACTTTTACAATAAATGATATTTCGTATTATTCACTTTTACCGAACCTGACAAGTAGCAATAAAACCCGTAATGAATTTACGAATTTGCTTCAGTTATTTGCCAGCATTGGGCAAATATTAGCTGGCGGACTCATACCTGTGCTAGTAACAGGAAATGCAATATTTATGTATAGACTCATAGGCATATTTATTTCATTTACATTTTTGACATTTACTTTAATTACGTATTTCGGAGTTACGGAAAATAAACTTAAAGAAGAGAAAAAAGAAGATATTACTTTTAAGAAGATGTTTTCTATAATTAAAAATAATGACCAGTTGGTTATTGCAGCTATTAGTTTGCTAGTATTTACTGTTGCTAGCGAGTTGTTTGTAGCTTTTTCGATGAATTATTTTTATTTTAGTTTTGGCTACGGTGGGGATTATTTGTTTTACTTTACCATAACTTTCGCGGTAGGTGTGCTTAGTGCTTTAGGCATTTTTTCTGTTTTGAGTAAAAAATATTCGAGGATGAAAATTTTGACTATGTCTTTGATAAGTATGGTAGTAGGATATGTTTTGTTTATATTGCTAGGCACAGTAATTCCTATGATTACTTATTTACTTTATTTTAGTACGTTTTTGGTATTTTTGGGAAATGGTTTATTTTTCGTTATATTAGTTGTTTTTATAGCAAATACAATAGAGTATAATGCTGTGAAATTTGGTGAAAGAAATGATGCAATTATTTTTTCTGTAAGACCGTTTATGTCTAAACTCGGTGCGGCTTTACAACAAATAATACTAACTTTAGTCTTAATACTATCTGGTGTTTACTCTTATTCACGGGAAATAGCGAATCTTGAGATAAAGAAGAATTCTGGTGAACTGCTTGAAATTAGCATGCAGGCGAATGAGATATTATCGAATGCCACAGAATATATGAAGTTTATGCTAAAGTTTGGTATGGCTATAATTCCCTTGATTTTAACAATTGTAGCTTATTTGCTTATTAAAAAAAGATATATTATAACAGAGGAAAAATTTGAAGAGTATGTAAATATTTTGGAGAATGAAAATTAAGGATAAATTATGAGAGAGATTATATTAGACGAAAATAGGGAATTGAATTATAAAAAATTAGATTTAGAAGCTGAAAAAATTATTACAGATGGACTTACTCCGAGTATGCAAGTAGCTATCACTAAGGGAGATGAGCTGATTTTCAATAAGGCATACGGTGGATGGGGCGATGAAGAGGCGACCGTAGATACGGTTTATGATTTGGCTTCGCTTACAAAGATTATGAGTACTACACAAGCTGTGATGAAGCTTTTTTATGAGGGTAAAATTGACTTGGATGATCCAGTTGAAAAATACCTTAAAGGTTTTGGACAAAATGGAAAGTCGCATGTAAAAATAAAAGATTTAATCAGTCATACATCAGGTTTTAAGGCTTGGGAGCCTACTTATTTTTATGCTAGAAATCCTGAAGAAGAACTGAAATACTTGTGTGAAAAAGAGCTAGAATACCCAACTGGTACGGATAGAAAATATAGTGATTTGGGTTTTATGAGTTTAGGTTTTGTACTTGAGGCGATTACTGGAATGAAACTAAATGATTACTTTGCTAAGGAGATTGCTAGACCTTTAGGGCTTGAGAAAACTGGCTACATTAAGGATGGAACTAAGGATGATTTAGTAGATTTTCATATAGCTCCAACTAGTTTTGGAAACGGCTATGAAAAACTGATGATTGATGATGAAAAGTATAATTATAATTGTGCTGAAAGTTCAAAAGATTTTCATGATTGGCGTGACTATTTAATAAGAGGAGAAGTAAATGATGGAAATGGCTGGTATGCTCAAAGGGGTGTTTCGGGTCATGCTGGACTTTTTGGAACCGCTAAAGACCTCAGTGTAATAGCTAGGCTTATGCTAGGTGGTGGAGAATATAAGGGTGTAAAATTATATGATAAAAAAACCTTAGATATTTTTACATCAGTTCAAAATAAATTTGGGCACGGTTACGGATTTGAGATTAATATAGGTGGTAAAGAAGATGGTTATATGGGTGAATTTTCTGATGAAAATAGCTTTGGACATACAGGTTTTACCGGAACGGTTTTTGTAGCTAATAAAAGAAGAAAGCAATCTATTATAATTTTAACCAACAAGCAATATATGGGAATAAATGAAAAAGGATATTATCCGGGTAGTTTTACACTTAGTCGTAGGATAATCGAGAGTATTAATTAAGAAAATATAGATGGGTAACAAGCTGACTCTCGTAGTGCGGGTTAGCAAAGGCAAAGTAAATAAAATATTGTAGAATTATAGACTTGAATCACTACACTAGTCAGTTCTAAAGCAAGAATTTAGGTTTTACAAAAGGAATAAATGGAGTAAGAATGAGTATATTAACAGTTAAAAATTTAAGTCACGGCTTTGGGGGAAGAGTAATTTTTGAGGATGTGTCCTTTAGGATGTTGAAGGGAGAACATATAGGATTTTTAGGAGCAAATGGAGAGGGAAAGTCTACCTTTATGAGTATAATTACCGACAAACTTATGCCTGATAGTGGAGATGTTTTGTGGGCTAAAAATACAAGGGTAGGCTACCTTGACCAACATGCTGTTTTGAAGGAAGGTATGACAGTAAGGGATGCCCTTAAAGATGCCTTTTCTTTTTTATTTGAAATGGAAAAGAATATGAATGAGATTTGCGATAAATTAGGAAGTGCAGATTCCGATGAAATGGAAGAATTATTAGAAGAGCTTGGTGTAATTCAAGACCTTCTTACCGCTCATGATTTTTATATAATTGATGCAAAGGTGGATGAAGTCGCACGTGCCTTAGGTATAATGGAAATAGGAATGGACAAGGATGTAAGTGAACTTTCTGGTGGGCAGAGGACTAGGATACTACTTGCGAAATTACTTCTTGAAAAGCCGGATATTTTACTTCTTGACGAGCCTACGAACTACCTCGATGAAGACCATATAGAGTGGCTTAGGAGATATTTACAGGAATATGAGAATGCCTTTATTTTGATTTCTCACGATATACCTTTTTTAAATAGTGTTGTTAATATTATTTATCACGTGGAAAATGCAAGGCTTGATAGATACGTGGGTGATTATGATAAGTTTAGAGAAGTTTATGAGATGAAGAAAAAGCAACTAGAAGCCGCATACAAAAAGCAACAGCAAGAAAAGGCAGAACTTAAGGACTTTATAGCTAGGAACAAGGCAAGGATTTCAACTAGAAATATGGCTATGTCCAGACAGAAAAAACTCGATAAGATGGAAGATATTGAGCTTATGGCAGAAAAGCCAAAGCCAACTTTTAATTTTAAAGAAGGAAGAACTTCAGCCAAGTTAATATTTGAAACGAAAGACCTTGTAATAGGTTATGATAAAGCGCTTTCTAAACCTATAAATATGTACATGGAAAGAGGAGAGGTTTTAGTTTTAAAGGGTGCAAATGGTATAGGAAAAACCACTTTAATAAAGAGTATACTAGGCCTAATACCAGCAATTTCTGGCGATGTTTTTAAAGGGCAATTTTTAGAAATTGGCTACTTCGAACAAGAAGCGAAAGAAGATAACACAGCTACTTGTATAGATGAAGTGTGGGAGGAATTTCCGTCATTTACCCAGTATGAAGTAAGAGCTGCACTAGCTAAGTGTGGTCTAACTACTAATCACATAGAAAGTCAAGTTAGAGTGCTTAGTGGAGGAGAACAAGCCAAGGTAAGACTGTGCAAGATAATAAATAGAGAGAGCAATGTACTGTTTTTTGACGAACCTACAAATCACTTAGACCAAGATGCAAAAGATGAACTTAAAAGAGCATTAAAAGCATATAGGGGAGCGATACTACTTATCTCTCATGAGCCAGACTTTTATGGAGAACTAGCTACTAGGATTATTGATATGAGCGAGTATACGTTACTTGGATAAGTCAGGTAAACCGTGCTAAATGTTGTTGAGCAACTCTAATTTGCTATGAAATCCGATGTGCCCAATGGCATAGAAAAAGATATGTGTCTTAGAAATACAATATTTAGAATCACGTCGGATTTCATAACAACAATCATTCGCCCAAAAGGAGGAAATATGGATGTATCATTTAAAAGAAAAGATAAGTGGTTTAGGCTGAGAGCCTGCGGAATAATTTACAGAGATGACAAAATATTAATGTGCAAGAATTTAGATTTTGACCTTTATTATTCTGTCGGTGGAGGTGTGGAACATGGAGAAAGTGTTGAAGATGCCGTAAGAAGAGAAGTTTTTGAGGAAACAGGGCAAAAGCTAGAGATAGACAGACTTCTTTTTATACACCAAAATTTCTTTGTAGACAAGTTTCTTTTTGCTGATGAAGAGGTAAAATGTCACGAAATGGCTTTTTATTACCTGATGAAAGACAATGGTGAAGATTTAGTTCGAGTGGGAGAGACAAGTCTCGGAGCCAAGGAGCAGACAGAGTGGTTAAGTAGAAAAGATTTTAAAGAAAAGACAGTATATCCAAACTTTTTATTTGAAAAGCTAGATAATAAGGAATTTGAGATAATAAAAACAATAGAATAGGTTTAAAAGGCATATATCTTAGGGTGTATGCTTTTTGACTTTTTAGGGAAAAGAGGATATAATAAACGTATAAGTAATTACTTATATATTTTTGGAGGTTGTAAACTATGAATGATAATCTTAATATTATGGCAGGCTTATTTAAGGCTTTAGGTGATACTAGTAGACTTAGAATAATTAAGATTTTAGCTTCTCATGAAAACAATACTTTTTGTGTATCTCAAATAGCAGAAATATTAGGTATTAGTCAACCTGCGGTATCTCAGCATCTAAGTGTTTTAAAGAAAGTTGGCTTATTAAAGAGCGAGCAAGATGGCAAAAAAATGTTTTACTCGATAAATGGACACAAATTCAGACAATATTTCGATTTGACCCAAATTATGTTTAACATGGCTTTTAAAAAATGTGATGATAAAAAAATACGTGGTGAGATAGAATGTGATTTTTTATCATAAGAGAGGAAAGGTGAATATTATGAGTGAAGGTTTGAGAGAAAAAGTAAATAAATCATATATAGCATACATTGTGATAGGGGCTTTGTATGTTCTTGTTAAAATTGTTTTTGTGCTTTCTGGATATTTGCACCCAGGTGCAATATTACATGGTTTAATACCTGCGGCATTTACAGTAGGTGGCGGATTTATGGCTATGAAGGAAGCAAAAAGAACTAGCACTACGAAATGGCATAAGATAATTACAGTTTTTCCAGTTTTAATTTTTACTATAACACCGATTTATATGTACTTAAAAGAAAGAGAAAATTGGCTTATAAATGGGCGTAAAGAAGTTCTGATAATATACGAGATAATGGCTATAGTTCAGCTTCTTATAGCAATGAAGCAACTTAAAAATAAATAGATAATAGGAGACAAAAAATGGATTTGAAAGTTGGACAAATTTGGGAATTTGATAATAGAAGTGAAGAAAAATCATTTCTTATAATATTAAAGCTAGAAACTAGAAAAGGTCAAGATATAGTGCATATTGCCATAAGTGGAGTGGCTGGACATTTGCCAGTGCAGAGAGATTTTGTTGAAAAAAGTCTACTTGAGCTTGTCAGCGAAAATAATCCTTTGCCAGCTTATGAGGAAGGTTATGACATGTGGAACACAGAATTTGAGAGGGGCAAGGCAGGTGTTTTTGCGATGACTGTAAAGGAAATTGTCAAATTTTTAAAAGACGTAATGAGCCAGAGATGAGTTATAGAAAAGGATTTAAGAAATGAAATTGAAAAACGTTTTAATCGTTGTAAGTAATATTGAAAAGTCCAAGAAATTTTATAAAGAATTATTTGGACTAGAAGTATTAATTGAAAACGAGGGAAATGCAGTTTTAACAGAAGGTTTGGTATTGCAAGATAAAAAGATTTGGGAAGAACATATAAGACGAGAAATTTTAGTTAAAAATAATGCTTATCTTCTATATTTTGAAGAAAGAAATATAGAAAAGTTTGTGAAAAAACTAGAGGAGTTATATCCAGAAATTGACTATCAAAGCAAATTGATAACGTTAGATTGGGGACAAAAAATGCTTAGATTTTATGATTTTGATGGTAATTTGATTGAGGTAAGAAGTCCGGTAGAATAGTTTAATTTAAAGGTAGTGGAAGTATCTGCTGCCTTTTTTATGTTATGAAAAAGGCAAAGTGTGAAATCCGATATTATTATCCCCAAAGTATAAATATAGCTACAAACAATTTAGTAAGTTCCTAGAATATCGGATTTCTGTGCTGCTTAAGAGAGGGAGAAAGGTAAGATAATTGATGTAGAAGATGGAAAAGATAGAGTTTAAATATTTTTATAATTAAGTAATTCTTGTCTTTTTAATATCGGTAAAAAGCATTTAAGACAAATGTTATAATTTTTGATTTTTTGCCTATAATATGCTATAATTTTCTTAAATGGGAGCTATGTTATGAAGTATATAAAAGTTGCTGAAATCGCTAATAAATGGGGACTTTCCGAGAGAACGGTAAGAAATTATTGTGCAAATAATAGGCTTGATGGAGCTAAACTTATCGGCAAGACTTGGATGATTCCAGAAGATGCGAGCAAGCCTGATAGAATAAATAAAAAAAGAAATGATTATGGGGTTTTGCCTACCTTGCTTAAAGAAAAGAAGAATGCCCAAAAAGGTGGTATTTATCATAAAGTGCAGGTTGATTTTACTTATAATTCTAATCATATAGAAGGTAGCGAGTTATCTATGGAGCAAACGAGGTATATTTACGATACCAACACCATTGGCATATCAGAAGGCTCTATAAATGTTGATGACATAGTGGAAACTGCAAATCACTTTCGTTGCATAGATATGGTAATTGATAATGCTGGCAAACAACTTAGTGAAAGCTTTATAAAGAGTCTACATTATTGTTTGAAAAATGGTACAATGGATTCAAGGAAGGAATGGTTTGCAGTAGGCGAATATAAAAAACTTCCGAATGAGGTAGCTGGAAAAGAAACGAGTTCTCCAGAAAATGTAGAAAAAGATATAAAAGCTTTGATATGTCATTATAATACAAAAAAGATAAAAACTTTAGATGACATTTTAGAATTTCATTATAAATTTGAAAAAATTCATCCTTTTTCTGATGGGAATGGACGTGTTGGTAGGTTGATTATGTTTAAGGAATGCCTAAAAAATAATATCGTGCCCTTTATTATAGACGAAGAACTAAAACTTTTTTATTTGAGAGGTTTAAATGAGTGGGAAAAAGAAAGAGGATATTTAAGAGACACATGCCTTAGTGCACAGGATAAATTTAAGACGTATTTGGATTATTTTAGGATAGATTATAGATAGATAAGAGAAGTTATGAAGAATAAAGTAATTATAGAAAGGGTATTTATTAATAAAGTGAAGCATTGTTTAATATCGGATTCTTCTTGCTAATTGTTTTAATATCAATTTTTGCACGTTTTAGTAATTATGGAATTAATATAAAGACTATTTTATTAAGTTTTGCAGTAATAATATTTGCACTATTTATAATAAAAAGGGATGACTGATATGAGTGAAGAAGCAAGAGCTAGACTGATAAGATTTTTAACAACACTTTTAATTGTACTTATGATTTTTACCTTGTTTATAGGACTTAAATACATAATGTTTAATGTTCAAAATAATAATGTGGTCGAAACAAATGGTGAGACATTATTTGGCAACTTTAAGAAGTATGATGGTAAGGTATATGTCTATACTGATAAGGGTGAATACCTTCTTGTAGAAGGGGCAGATATAGAGAGCTTTGAACCTGCTAGCGAATACCATTCGCCAAGTGTGGCAAAGGATAAAAACTATGTTTATTGTGGTAATAAGGTTGTTGAAGGTCTTAATCCTAATAAGGTAAAATGCCTTGGGAATAATTATTATAGCGATGGTGAAAATACTTTTTATCTTTCAATGATAAGTGAGAAATCTAGAAATGTAAGTTTTATAGAAGAAGTATTTGAAGTGATAAAAAATTACTTTTATGGTGATGAGATAGCACAAACTTACGAATATGCTATTAGGAAATTAGAAAATGGTGCTAAAGAATATGACACCATTTTAGATGGACTAATTGCTACAAATGGAGAAAGAGCTTACTATGGTGGGCGATTATTAAGTGGTGCAAATATTAGTAAATTAAAAAGACTTAAGCACATTAGAGAGAATGAAACTTCGCAGTCATACGATTATTTTACTGATGGTAAAAATGTGTATTATGGCTCAAAATTAATGGATCTAAGCTATAATGATGATGTTTTTTGTGTGGATAGTATATCAAGAGCAAATCAGTATTACTTATTTAATCCACTCGAAGGCACTGTTTATTTGGATGATAAATTAATTGCTAGTGAGAATGCTCCTTACGAGATTATCAGTACTTTTGTTTCGCACATAAATCAGTTACTATTTTTGTCTGAAAGCGGAGTTTATTTTTACAATACAACTGAAGAAAAATTACAATTAGCAGGTGAAAATCCTTTTTTAGTTTCTGATTACAAGGAGATAGCTCCCTTTATATTTTCTGATGGCAAGAGCCTTTTATATGTAGATGCCTATGAGAAAAAACATATGAAAAGACATTCGGGTTCAAGTGGAAAGTTTGATTATATGTCGACGACAATAAATAGGCTCGACCACATAAAGGTAGAAGATAATTTTTCAAAACTTGCAGATGTTTTTTATGGCAGCTCAGTTTGGAAAAACGGAGATGATTATTACTATTTTGATAATCTTGGAGATACTTATCTTGTTGATTTAGAAGACTTTTTTGATCAAGAAAGCCACGATAGGTTAAAAGAGATTATAGTTCCGATTTATAGAATTAAAGATGAAAGCACTTTAAATAAAATACTTAATAAAGATGATAGTTCGGTAGGAGAATTTGTCAGGGGATTAATTGATGATGAGAAGATAATTCCTATGCACGGTAGAGAGCTTTTAGAAGCTAAAACTTATCATAATTTAAAGATGATGAAAGTCAGGATATGGCTTAAGAGATTGTTTTTGATGTTTATAGTTGTGAGTCTTGCATTCTTCATAATTATGTTGATTATTAGGAATAGAACTAAGAATGAGTACGACCGCATTGTTTATGAGTATGAAAAAATTAGGGATATGGTAGATAGAGGTGATATGCAAAAAGTTCGTAAAAAACTTAGTGAGATAGATAGGAAAAATAAATGATAACTGTTCAATACTAAGCTCAGTTTAAAATTTATGTTAAAAGTAATACCAAAATCCGATTTGCCCTACAGTATAGAAAAAGATAAGTGATTTAGATATTATTGTGATAGAATCTAAATCGGATTTTCACGTAGCAAAAACTATTATATAATGTAAAAGTTTAATTATACTAACATAAATTTTAATTTGAGATTAGTATTGGATTATGCTGGGATTGATTATTATAAGTAAAGGAAAAAATATGAAGAAAAAAGTAGCATTTATATGCGTTCACAATTATTGTAGGAGCCAGATAGCAGAGGCACTTGCTAAGAAACACGGTTTAGAAATTTTAGAAGTTTATTCAGCGGGAACTGAGCTTAGAGACCACATCAACCAAGATGCTGTCAGAATGATGAAGCAGATGCACGGTATAGATATGGAATTAAGCCAGAAATCAAAGCTTTTAGAGGATATTCCTGAAGTTGATTATGTTATTAAAATGGGTTGCAACGTTGTTTGCCCAAGTCTTAAAGCAAGGGAAAAAGAAGAAGATTGGGGAATTAAGGACCCTAGTGGCAAGGGTGATGAAGCCTTTGAAAAAACAATAGATGAAATAGAAAAGAAAGTTTTAGACTTGATAGATAGAGTAAAGAAAGATAGTATTGTTTAAAAGATAAATTAATTTGAAAGCATATGTTGATTATTTGATGGATTTAGAAAAACGAAAGATGGCTCGTATAAGATTGTGCCCAATTTAATTTATTAATCTTTATTTAACACATTCTTAACTTTAATTGCCTTTAAACCTTAATTAATTAGAGATATAATGTATTTAGTAGAAATTAGGAGGGCATATATGAAGGATTTTTATGAAAAAATTAGTTCTAACAAGGTTATAAGTGTTGTTTTTTGGATACTTGTTGTTATTATTGGGATTATTGTAATTTCACCGCTTATTGATAAAATTACTAGCAAAATTTATAAGTCGTCTTTGGAAAACGAAGAGATTGATTTTGAAGATATGGGGCCTGAAATTATTCTTGTAAACAAAGGAGAGGAAGTATGATATTAGATACTGGTTCTATAGCACAAGAGGTACTTAACGAGATAGCGAATAAGATTAAAAATTTAAAACATCTTAATATTATTGTTGCTGGTAAAACAGGTGTTGGTAAGAGTACTCTTATTAATTCTGTGTTTAGAGAAAATCTTGCGGAAACGGGAATGGGTAAACCTGTTACAGAGCATATGCGTAAAATTACAAAGAAAGATGTTCCTCTTTCCATATATGATACTCGTGGTTTTGAGCTAGGCAAGGAAGTGCAAGCTGAGGTGAAAAAAGAGGTTGTAAATACTATTAGCAAGGGTCTTGCTAGTAAGGATGTTAACGAGGCTATTCATTGTATATGGTATTGTATAAACACTGCTTCTAATAGAATAGAGCCAGAAGAGTTAGAATGGCTTAGGGAGTTGTCACAAGATAATAAGGTCACACAGGTGCCTATTATTATTGTTCTTACTCAGTCTTTTTCAAAGAAAAAAGCAGATGAACTTAGAAATATGCTATTAAATGAAAATCTCGATGTAATTCAAGTAATACCTGTGCTTGCTGCAGATTATGAGATTGAAGACTTGGGAGTGGCAAAGGCTTATGGTCTTGATGTTTTGATTAAGGTTATGGGAGCTGCTTTGCCAGATGAACTCATGGATACCCTTCAAAATGTTCAGATTGCATGCTTAGCCGAAAAAAAGCGACATGCGCATGCTGCGGTAGTTACAGCAACCCTTGCAGCGACAGCTGAGGCGGTTGCACCGATACCGTTTGCTGATAGTGCGATGTTAATACCTACTCAAATCGGTATGATTTCTACAATTACAGTTATTTTTGGGTTTAACGTAAACAAGACTTTAATTACAGCACTACTTTCATCAACCATTGGTGCAGGTGGAGCAACTGTTCTAGGTAAGACAGTGGTTGCAAATCTTTTTAAATTTATACCAGGTGCTGGGTCTATAGTTGGTGGGACTATATCTGCTGGAACGGCGGGAGTTATCACTGCTGCTTTAGGTGAGGCATATATTGGTGTTATGGAGCTTTTATACAAGGGAGAAATGAGCATAAATGATATAGGAAGCAAAAAAGGAAAAGAAACTATGCTTAATCTATTTAAGGAAAAACTTAAACTAAAAAGATAGAAATTTTTGAGTCTCAAATTTGAGGCTCTTTTTGCTTTTAATTTAAAATTGTTTGTGCTAAGTAAATATGAGAGGTATAATGTACTTATAATTTGACTGTATTTTAGGAGATTTTATGAAAAGAAAATTTAGACTTTTAATAGTAAGTCTAGCGATGTTTTTCCTAGCTTTTATTTTTATAATAATATTATTTATATATGATACTAATAATGATATAAAGTTGATTGATATTGCAACGAGTTTCTTGGTTTCTACTATTCCGCTTACTGTTATTAGTATTTACGAGTACATTGGATACAAAAAAAGGCGGACTAAGAATTATGCCCTTAAAATTTTGATAAATGTAAACAGTATAATCACAGATAAATTTTCTCTTTTTTACGATGTTTTTTGTCTTTATGATGCTCAGTTTGAATATCTGGGCATAAAAGATATTAATAACGACGAAGAAGTGAATAAGTATGAGCATATAATAAGAGAGCAACTAGAAAATAAGGATTTTAGAAAACTTCTAGATGCTTTGGCAAAGGATATTATTTTATTATCTGAAAAAGATGTATACCAGATACTTACTTATGACAATGAAATATTTGATAATGAAAATAGGATAAAAAATAAACTTAGTAAAAAAGAAAAAGCAATTCTCGATATGTACGAGTATTTATTCGAAATGTCTCAGGAATTAAATAAAATTGCACATAGAATAAAGGTAACTAGGACTAAGAATGATAAATACCTTTTAGCTAAGTATTTAATTTGGGTTTTTAGACAATATTTCGATGCGAAAATAATAGATGAGGCAAAGGGTGCGGTCGAAATTGAGGTTAAGTGGAAGAAAAAATTTGAAGATTTTGACAAGTACTTTTTCAGCGATGATGAAAAGAATTATAATAAGACCTTGATGATAATTGACGATGATATAAGATTTTATGATAGGTAGTTTAATTTTTTAGATTAGAGGTTAACAATGAAGTTTTTTGAAATATTAACATTTATGATGTGTGGACTAATGATAATTAATTTTACAAAAAAGCGAACGGTATATAATATTTTTTACAGAGGTACTGGCTTTATATTATTTGTTTGTATAATTATCATAAGTATACAAAATGGCTTGCTTTGGCATTATTTTCCGATTTATTTATTCTTTTTAATATACATTTGGGTGAGTATTACTAAGCCCAAAAAGAAGTTTTTTACAGTAATTGTACTTTCTCTTTTAGTTTTCTTAGCGATTGATGTAGCCATTTTATTTCCGTTTTCTGAAATGCCCAAAACTAGTGGTGAATTCTTAATAGGAACAAAAAATTACGATGTCGTTGATGAGTCTCGTATAGAAAAATATGATGATTTGGGTAATAAAAGAAAGATTAGGGCACAGGTTTGGTATCCTATAGATTCTAATAAGGGACTTAAAAAAGCTAAGTGGTTTATAGATGGCAAGGAAACAGCTAGGGGAATTAGCAAGGATGCACAACTGCCTTTATTTTTGTTAGATAAGATGTCTAGGACGAAGTCAAATTCTTATTTAGGTGGAAATTTAAGCAATAAAAAAGATAAGTATCCACTTGTTATAATATCTCATGGCTGGGCAGGTGTTAGGAATTTTCACCAAGATTTTGCTGAGGAACTTGCTAGTAGGGGTTATATAGTAATTGCTATTGACCATACTTACGGTGCTACAGTTACGGTATTTGAAGACGGGAAAGTAGCTAATATTAACTATGATGCTATTTCTTTGGGAAAAGCAAATTTTTTAGATAAGGCAAATGTTTTGGTAAATACCTTTGCTAGAGATGTGTCAAGAATTATAGATTTTTCGCACGAACTTAATGCAAGTGATTCAATGTTTAAATCAAGGATAGATGAAAGCAAAATCGGACTTATTGGACACTCTACGGGTGGTGGTGGTGATGTAAGACTTGCCTTAGAAGATGACAGGATAAAGTCGATAGTAGGTCTAGATGCTTGGGTTGAACCAATAAAAACTCAAAATGTAAGTAAGGGCTTAGAAATACCGTCTCTGTTTATAAGAAGCAAGGAATGGGAAGTGGGTTCTAATAACAAAAATTTAGGCTTATTGGTAGATAAGAGCTCTGTTAAACCGCTTGTTTATCAGATAGATGATACAAAGCATGTTGATTTTGCCATGGTATATATGACTTCTCCTTTTGTTAAGGTTTTGGGTTATTCTGGTGATATTGATAGATATGTTCTAAATGATATTTTAGAAGAAACTATTGTAAGTTTTTTTGATCAGACCTTTGCTGATAAAAATCCAGATATTTTAGAAGATGCTAATTACATGAGAGAAGTGGACTATTTTTTGATTAAGTAGTAGGTATGTTTTTATATAGGTAATAGAAGTTTTTAGGTAAAAGAAAGGTAAAGAATATGGAATTTTTTAGAAATGTTATCATTTTATTGCTTATTATATCTTGGATAATAAGTGTATTTCGGGCTATTATAAAGGCGATTTCGAAAAGTAAGAAAAAAGAATATGTTTTAAGCACTGATGAATTTACAGATATAAAAAATAGTGCTAAGCAATTAGATGAAGTAGGTGATGATAATAGTCCAAGCTACGAAGACTTTGTTTCTTTTGTCGACGAAATAAAACATGAAAGCAAGAGGGATTATATTAAGGTCGATTTAGAATATTCTGAAAATCTTAGTATATTTGATAGTAAAATTGGTGGCTTGCCTTATATGTCAAAATATGATGTTCCTGTGCTCGATTCTTCTGGTGACCCAATGTATCTGTTGGCACAGATTAATTGTGAGCAATTGCCGATAAATGTTTATTTTCCGAGAGAGGGTATTTTACAATTTTTTATTACTGCTGATGACTTGTATGGTTTGGAAGATATAGACAGGGCGAATTTAGGAATTGGGCATAAGGTTGTTTATAGGGAACGTATTGATAAAGATGTTAGGGAAGAAGATATTTTGGATAAATATGTTTTAAACAAAGAAAAATACGATGATATGCCTATTGATAAAAATCATAGCCTTAAAATGAATTTTAGTCTTGCCAAGCAGAGTTGGAATAGTTCAGATGTTTTATATATGAAAGAGTTTGTAGGAGGGTATAATGAAAGGTTTGAGCAGAATATAGAGGATATTTATGACCTTCCTGAATCTTTTTTGGATTATTTAACAGATGAATTATTTGAGTTTGAAACACAGCTTTTAGGTTATGCAGGTTTTACCCAAGATGACATCAGAGAGGAAGATTATTCTGATTACGATGTGCTCTTGTTGCAGA
>PDWI01005420.1_pt1 | contig 27251 bp, 30 predicted proteins | sample 1430891 | NCBI WGS metagenome assembly PDWI01 (sample SAMN01162508, study PRJNA174530) | Oral metagenome, whole genome shotgun sequencing project. | biome: Marine environment; feature: Marine mammal; material: Swab sample of the gingival sulcus; isolation source: swab sample of gingival sulcus... | reverse complement strand
TATATATATCATTGACCCAGAATTTTTTCTTTGGGAATTTCTGTTTGGCGTAAATAAATACAGAACCTCCCCCTAAAAAAGGCTCTCTAAATTCGTCAAAATCAGGTATTATCTGTGATATTCTACATACAGAACGACTTTTCCCTCCCGGGTAACGAAGTGGACTTTTTATCATTTTGAATAGTTTAATTGAAGTATGAATTTGTTTTTTTTAGCTTCACATATAACAGCTTCTATGATTGATTTTTGTTGCTGTGAAAGATTATTATCTTTAAAGAATTTATTTTGATTTGTTTTGTCTCTATTGATGTAGTATATCCTTTTAACAAAGGGGAGGTTAAACGCAATACTGGAATATTTTTTATTTCTAAATCATTAACTTTTTCTTTTGATAAATTGCTATATAATATCATTTTTAGCAATCCGTCTTTTATATCACTTTTACTTGGTAATATGCTATTTTTACTATGTTTCGACTCTATCAAATATATAATTCCTTTATTAACTTTTACTTCATCTACCGTCAAAAAATATTGTCCTCCTAAATAATTGGTGATTGTCATCTTTGCACTTAACCAAACAACTTGACGGAGCAGTATTTACATTGTATGACAGAATATCAATTTGGTGTAAATCATCTATCAATAAAGGTTTGTATTTTATACCGGTTATTTTAGCAGTAATATTCATAAAGAATTCATATTAAGATATAATATTGTAAGTTAAGGAAACTGCGGATATTTAGAGAAATCTGGTTTGCGTTTTTCTAAAAAGGCGTTTTTGCCTTCGTGTGCCTCCTCGGTCATATAATAGAGTAGGGTAGCATCACCTGCCAACTCCTGAATACCGGCCTGTCCATCTAGTTCTGCGTTCAATCCGGCTTTAATCATACGCAATGCCAACGGACTTAATAGCATCATCTCCTCTGCCCATTTCATCACTTCGTCTTCGAGTTGGTCTAACGGCACAACCTTATTAACCAAGCCCATCTCTAATGCCTCTTGAGCACTGTATTGACGGCACAAAAACCATATCTCTCGTGCCTTTTTCTGTCCCACCACACGAGCCAAATAAGATGACCCAAAACCACCATCGAAACTGCCAACTCTTGGACCTGTTTGTCCAAAAATAGCATTCTCGGAAGCGATACTCAAATCGCATACCACATGCAACACATGTCCGCCTCCAATAGCATAGCCATTAACCATCGCTATCACAGGTTTAGGCATACTACGAATCTGCTTTTGTACGTCAAGGACATTGAGCCGGGCTACGCCATCTTTACCGATGTATCCGCCAAAACCTTTGGCATTTTGGTCGCCCCCAGAACAGAAAGCCTTATCACCAGCACCGGTAAGCACTATAACACGAATGGTAGGGTCTTCACGGCAAACAGACAACGCATCGCTTATTGCCAAAGTCGTCTCTGGACGAAAGGCATTGCGATAGCGTTCACGGTTGATGGTGATTTTTGCCACGCCATCACAAAATTCAAATAAAATATCTTCGTATTGTTTGATTTCTTTCCAATCTCTTTTCATTATCTATATATGTTTTTTTGTATAAAAATTTATTTTTCTATTGCAGATATTCCAGGTAGTTCTTTTCCCTCTATGGCTTCGAGCAATGCACCTCCACCAGTAGATACATAACTTACATTATTTACAAATCCAAACTTATTGATACAAGCCACAGAGTCGCCACCTCCGATTAGTGAGTAAGCCCCGTTTTGGGTGGCATTAGCAATCGCCTGTGCGACAGCAAAAGAGCCATGCGAAAAGTTATCCATCTCAAATACCCCTGCTGGTCCATTCCACAAGATAGTTTTAGATTTCTCTATTACTTCGGCAAAAAGGGCTTCTGTCTTATCTCCAATATCTAAACCTAACCAACCATCAGGTATTTTATCGACATCAACAAAATCTGTATTTGCGTTGTTGTCGAATCTATCGGCTATCTTGGCATCGATAGCCATTACCAAATTGACTCCTTTTTGCTTTGCCTCTTCCATAAGTTCAAGTGCCAGAGACATTTTGTCATCTTCGCATAGCGAACTACCTATTTTACCTCCATTGGCTTTTATGAAAGTATAGGTCATGCCTCCTGCGATAATCAAGTTGTCAACCTTATTCATCAGATTGCGAATAATGTCTATTTTAGAACTAACCTTAGAACCACCCATCACTGCTGTGAAAGGGCGTTGAGGGTTAGCCATGATGCTATTTACAGCATTGACTTCTTTCTCCATAAGGAAGCCATACATTTTATTCTCTTTGCTAAAATGGTCTGCAATGAGCGCTGTCGATGCGTGTGAGCGATGAGCAGTACCAAAAGCGTCATTTACAAAGCAATCGGCGTATGAGGCAAGGCACTTAACAAAATCTTTTTGCAACTCTTTAATTTGACGCTTTGCGGTGGCTTTCTGTTCTTCAGTGGCATCTGATGATAGATTGCGTGGTTTACCCTCTTCTTCGGCATAGAAACGAAGGTTCTCTAACATTAGCACTTCGCCATCTTTGAGACTTTCAACCTCGTTGTGTGCATTTGCACAGTCCTTTGCAAACTTGACAGGCACACCTAATGCGTTTGAGACGACATCAACTATTTGACCAAGAGAAAATTTAGGGTCAGGATTTTGAGTTGGTCGTCCGAGATGAGAGGCGATGATGAGTCTGCCTCCATCTGCTATAATCTTTTGTAGAGTAGGTAACGAACCACGAATGCGTGTATCATCTGTGATCTTACCGTTGTCGAGTGGAACATTGAAATCTACTCTGACAAATGTTTTTTTACCTTTAAAATTAAAATCTTTGATGTTCATAACCATGTTATTTTATTTATTGTTTTATTTTTCTATTTATTTTTTGAAGTTGCATATGTTTGTTGATACCATTGCGTTGTATCAATTGAGATGGTGTTAGTTTGTCGTTTTTTAATCTTTCGTATTGCATTATCGGTCGCAAGTTAAATTCAGGTTCTACGATATTATCAACATCGTTGCCCTCATCCTCATTTTCTTCTTTTTCTTGTGTTATTCCCAATACTTGCTTGATGGAGTCTGGTAATGGGTATAGTTCTTTATTATATATTTTTTGCAAAGAGATAGTATCCACAATCAACCTCTCAACTGGCTCTGTAATAGTAAATAGGTTGCCTTCTATCTTTGTGGCAACAACTGAATCTTTGATTTTGGGAGCGATAGTGTATTTATATTTTTTGCCGTTGCAGTATATTTTACTGGTTAAGATATTTTTTGTGCTATCAGCATAGTGAACAATCAGTCTAATATGGGCATCTTGTAGGGTGTCAGAAGATATGGCAGAGTCTTGCATCGCTTCCATCTGTATTGTAAAAATATATCTATCGGATTTTGCAAAATAGCCTTTTTCATCAATGTCGAAACGCAGTGTATCATTATAGACAGTGTCTTTAAATTCATATTTTGTAGCGAACTTATAGAGGTTTATAGTGTCTAATAGTCGCATTTGGTCTATGATTTTTTGTTCTGGGTGGTATTTGTAATTATCAATATCAGTTTTTAGGCTTTTAATTCTATTTTGTACACTATCGTATATGCTGGTGAGTTGTTCGGGGTTTTGTGCATACCAATTTAACGACTTCTCAAACTGTTGTGGCGTAATAGAGTTTTTTGTATAAATATCCGCATAATATTGCTTTTGCTCTATGCTATCGTAGATGTTCAAGTTTTGCAAAGTGGACTTGGCGATGCAAAAGTCATATATCAACTCTACCATATCTTTTTCGGAAATCAATCCATTTGGTCTGAAATGACAACTGTAAAAGATTGTCGTTGACAGTATGTATATTAGTATTTTTTTCATTTTGTATAGGAATCTCACATTGTATAAAGATTAATAATTTTATTCAGATATTTGACTGTATATATCTACTACATCATCTTTTGTGATACGGTCAAAATGTTCTTGGAAAATCGTTACAAACCGACCACTCATCTCTACCGATGCAGGAGATATAGCCAGTCGTTTATTTTCGTCATCTTCAAAAAATTGTGTTGGGCGAAACTCTTTGCGAGGGAAAATAATAATATGATATTCATCTTGTTCATAGACTGCGATAATGTTAAGCATATTTTTATTGATATGCGTATAAAAGTGGTCTATAAAAATATTTTTTGCCGTCTGCTTATCTTTTGTGGTGATACAAAATGCTTTACGAAGATAGTTTTTGATGGTTTTAAGAGTATATGCTGGACTATCTATGAGCGTTTCGATATTATTTTGAGACATAGTGGCAAAATCATATAATACATTAAAATATTGCTTTTCGGCTGCCTGAAAATGTGTATGAAACGGTGCTGACGCCCCACAATTGGCACCGTTGTAGAATATGGCAAGGTCGGGCAACTCTTTGGCAAAAAAGAGAAAATCGTCAAAAAAGGGGACAATCTGTTGGCGGATATGCTCTTTGTGTGTGATGGTAAAATGTTTTGGAAATATTGGAAATGGATTGACTAATATATGAAAGTCATTGACCGCAATTGATTTTTGCTCTATGGGTCTTATATCGGCACATAAAAAGCAACTTTTGGAGTCGTTGTTGGCCATAAAAGACCTTTTAACTGCGTCAGTATCTTTGCTTGTTCTCATCTGCTCCAATCGTTGTTTGACATCAGACATCGTAGAGCGAATCCTTGCCTTATTGCATACAATGTCTATTGCAAAGTCGCCAAAATCAAATCGCTTTGAAAGGCTTTCGCTCAGTGTTTGATACTTTTCTCTTGCCAATCCCCATTCGGATATTTCGGAGGCAAACAAATCATATATTTTCTGTTGTAACATAATCTTTTTTTCTATTAAAACTCAACAATGATTTTATCCATCTCCAACCCTGATTTGTGTGTCTGTAAATAATACACCTCCTTGCCTACAGCATTGGTGATGATGGTGTCTTTTCTGACATTGTGTGAGTGTGCTCCAAGTATTAGGTCTATATTTGTACTTCTTTTAGCCAGAATAGAGTCGTTGTCTCTACAGTCTGTATAATAACCCATATGCGATAGTGCAATGACAAAATCTATTTTAGCCTGTTTTTTGAGGCTGTCGGCATAATAATTGCCTCTGTCTATCGGATTTAGATATTTGATAGGTTCAAAATTGCTTTTTAGTATTAGGCTTTGTGGCGACACACCAAATCCGATGACAGCGATTTTCATTCCACCACGATTAAATATCGAATAAGGTTTGACAATCCCTTCAAGCGGAGTGTTTGCTACATCGTAGTTGCAAGATACTATGTCAAACGAAGCCATTTTAAGACACATCGCCAAAGAGTCAAGCCCATAGTCGAACTCATGATTGCCCAGCGTTATGGCATCATATCCAAGACGATTGTATCCCGCTATCTCTATGCGTCCGTGATATATGTTGAAATATGGAGTGCCTTGCATAATATCCCCTGCATCAAGCAACAGATTGAGAGGGTACTCTTTGCGAAGACTATCTATTATATCGGCTCTGGCAGGGAATCCTCCTTTGTTATCTTTTGTATCTATCTGCGAATGAGAGTCGTTGGTGCAGACTATCAGAAGTTGCTCTCTCTTGTGGCGACAACCCATTATTATGGTTGTCAATATTATTGTGAATATTAGTATATTAATCTTTTTCATAAAAAAAATCAATTTCTTTGTTTTATGGCAACAATCACTTCATTTTTTAGGGTAGGGCAGAGCGATATTTTATTGGCTGTATGTTGCTTGATGTAATCAATAAGTATCTCTCTTATGGTAATGTCAAACGAATGTATGTCGGTATAATTAGCCAATGGATATAAAAAATCGTTGCCGAAAGATAGATAGTCGTTGGTCAATACTCGATAGGTGCGATTTTGTAATATTGGCATACCCGCTATTTTTGTATTCGTTGCTTTACTATTCTCTATAATCATCGAAAAACCACTTGTGGCCTGTCCGCCTTGAAGTGCTATTATTTGGCATAGGCTATCAATGTCGTTGGCAGATAGTGTTAGCATCACCAACTTATTTTCAAATGGTATTACTCTATAAATGTCGCCAATAGTAATATCGCCTTGCCTGACAGAATCTCTTATGCCACCAATGTTGTATATTATGCAATCGTAATCTATATCTTTGCTTTTGGCATATAGTCCCATAGCATCTGTTATCATATTGCCAAGCAACGACTCTGGCATATCACTTTTTAGCGTTTGCTTTGTAAATCCAATCGACACATTCATCGTTTTGTCTAAATACGATTTATATGGAGTAAGCCATCGACTCATATCGTTGTTGGCTGTCTGTGGTGTTGGCAAAACGACTATTATGTCGGTCTCTACGATTCGAGGCGACAACGATTGCCGACAACTAACAATCATCATAGAGGTGGCTATCAATAAATAAAATTTGATACGAAAGGTAAACATATTGTAGATAATATTTTATTTTTTTATTGATAAAAATTCATTCTCTAATCGACTCAAAGATATTTGTGTCTCGCTGAGTTTTGTGATGATGTTTCCTTGATTTATAAGCACTACTTTTTGGCATAATGCAACTACCTCTTGAAGAATATGGGTAGAGAAAATGACCGTGTGATTTTTGCCAAAATTGGCTATAAGTTCTCTTATTTCAAATATCTGATTAGGGTCTAAACCGGTTGTGGGTTCGTCTAATATAAGTACTTTGGGATTGTGTATGATGGCTTGTGCAAGCCCCACTCGCTGCCTATATCCTTTTGATAGTTGACGAATCAATTTATTTGCTTCTGTCAAGAGCCCTGTCTTTTCGATGACCGTGCCGACAGCACCTTTTTTGTCTGTAATATCATATAGTTCAGCGATATAATAAAGATATTCTTTGACAAACATATTGAGATACAAAGGGTTGTGTTCTGGAAGATAACCGATATATTGTTTATAGTCAATAGCATTTCTATTGACATTTAGCCCACAGACTGTTATGCTACCGCTATTAGGGGCAATATATCCGGTTATGATTTTCATTAAGGTTGATTTACCTGCCCCATTAGGACCTAATAGCCCAACTATTTCGCCATCGGAGGCAGTAAGCGACACCTCACTTAATACTCTTTTCTTGCCGTACTGCTTATTAATATTTTCTACTATCAACGACACGTTATTATCTATATTTTGATTGATTACTTGATATTAATCCACAAAGGTAATAAAATAATTACGATTTTTTCATCTCAAAAACACCAATTTGTTGGCAGTAGAGTCCTTCTCGGAAAAGATATAACCTTCCTCATCGAACCCTTTTATCTGTTCGACATCGGTGATTTTATTTTGTATAGCAAACCGAGCCAATAAACCACGAGCCTTTTTGATATATACCACTGTCGGTTTGTATTGCTCTTTTTGTGGATTGTATTGCAGAAAATCAACATCTATTATGTTTGCCTCTATTCTCTTACGGTCTAATATTTTGGCATACTCCTTCGACATAAGATTTAGTATTATCTTGGGGGTAGTGGAGTGTTCTAATGCTTGAACCAACGAACTATTGATAGCATACTTCCAATACTGATATAGATTTTCGCCCAAGAGTTGATTAATATTGTCGCCTATATCTATACGATATGGCTGTATTAGGTCGAGCGGTCTTAATATGCCATATAGTCCAGATAGAATACGCAGATGTTGTTGTGCATATTCTATATCATGTGCGGAAAAACTATTAATATCAAGTCCTCGATACGCTTCGCCATTAAAGACCCAGCCTGAGGCTTTGCTATTGGTTGTGGTATGTGATGTGTGCCACCGACTGTGAGAGGCAATAGTTTGTTCGGCTATTTTGTGATTTATTTTTAGTATTTTCGACAGTTCAATAGGCGAACATTGACGAATAGCCTTAATGATATGCTCCGACATCGATAAGTATGGGGGTAGAGTAGTACTCAAAATATTATCGTTCGGTGTGAAGTTTTGTATTTTGGCAGGAGATAGTAATGTAATCATTTGTTTGATTTTCTTTGCAAGATAATATGTGCTTTTTTATAATATTACAAAACAATTTGTGTTTTAGCATTATTTTCTACCAAAATCGGCTGGTATTTCGCCCCACGCCTTTGTTTCCCATTTTAGTATTTTGTTAGAATAACTATTTTCGTGTAGCCATTTAACGGCTCTATCTATCAATTCAAAAAGCGTTTGGTTTTTTGAATTTCTTTGGCGATTGGTCTTTACCTCCTTGTTTTTCACCCATTTAATGGCATTTCTGCTATCTGAATATATAGGTAGGTCGAGTTTGTGTTTTTTACAATACGCTAAGGCGTGTACAATAGCCAGAAACTCTACAATATTATTTGTGCCATCTTCGTAAGGACCTACACGAAATAGGTTTGTACCAGTATCTGTATAAACACCTTGATACTCTACCAATCCGGTAGTGTTACTCCATGCACCATCAACCGAGATACTATTAAGTATGGGTTTCCCTATAAGTACCAATGCCTCCTCTGACAGTGGCGGTTTTTCCGTTTTTGTACCGACAAAATCATTGTATAAACCACCAAAGGCTTCTTCTGCCAACTCTCTGGTAGCAAATGATTTATATTTAGCATTGGCAAATCCGTCTATCTGTTCTTTACAGTCTTCCCATTTGTCGTAGATGCCTTTTTCTCTGCCTTCCCAAACTACATAATATTTTTTTTTAGCCATTTTTGTTTGTAAAAACTATTTTTGTAAAAAAAACACAAGATTATTTCAATGCTTCTAATGCTTCTGCTACACATTTGTCCTTTTGGTTGAGATATGGGAGAAATCCCTCTTCATCGAGGATATTTCGTATGATGTATGCCTTCACTTGCCTTGCGATAAGGTTTTTTGACTTTGTCTGCTCGGCAATACTTCCATTAACGCCATTGAGAGAGGCATATTTGATAATTTGAGTGAAGAGAGGTTGGCTGTCAAGATACCTTTGTAAGGTTTCGAGTGTTGTATATTTGTTTAATGTTTGTCTGTGTTTGTCTGTATATTTCAATGCAAACTTATAAGTAAGTCCTTTGGATACCAAAGAATTGAAGTATTTTGTTGCACCCACTGTGTCTGATGGTACAAATATGTCTGGCATAATGCCTCCGCCTCCATATACAACTCTGCCGTTGCGTGTGAGATACTGTTCGTCTTGATTTTCTTTGATACTATCTTTTGAGTAAAATTCTCCATGATTGAAGCGATTGATAATATCCATTTCGTAGTCGTCTAACTTGCCTTTTTTGTACGGTTTTTGTATGCACCTACCACTTGGGGTGTAATATTTTGCTATCGTAAGCCTTATTTCAGAACCATCTTTGAGCGATAGTGGTTTTTGCACCAATCCTTTACCGAAAGAGCGTCTTCCTATTATCACACCTCTGTCGTTATCCTGTATTGCTCCTGCAAAAATCTCGCTTGCCGACCCCGAAAACTCATCTATCAGCACTGCCATTTTTAGCATTTGAAATGACCCATTGCCATCGGCATAACTCGACTCCTTAGGCTGATGAACTCCCTCTACATATACTATTAGGTCATCTTTGGCAAGAAACTCATTTAGCATATTGACAGCGGCACCCAAATATCCACCAGCATTGCCTCGCAAATCGACAATAAGTGCACTGGCTCCCTGTTTTTTTAATTTTGTAAGAGCAGTTAGGAACTCTTTGTATGTGGTCTCACCAAATTTATTGACGGAAATATAACCTACTTTGTTGTCTATCATATATGAAATATCTACACTGTGAATAGCCACTTCGCCACGAATTATATCAAAATCGATAATGTCTTGTGAGTTGTTTCGCACGATTCCCAGTTTGACTTTGGTATCTTTGTCGCCACGCAATGTTTTTAGCACCTTCTCGTTTGTCAAACTATTGCCCACAAAAGCACTGTCATTTACCTTGACTATCTTATCTCCTGCCATAATACCTGCTTTTTGCGAAGGTCCTCCCGCAATGACATTTACTATATATATCGTATCATTTTGTAGATTAAACTGTACCCCAATACCATAAAAATTTCCTGCCAAAGCCTCGTTTGCCATTTGCAAATCTTTTGCTGGGATATAGTAGGAATGAGGGTCGAGTTGAGCAATTATTTCAGGGATTACTTTTTCTGTAAGAGTATCGATATTAATAGAATCTACATAGTAATTGTCAATAATATTTACCACATCGTTCAATTTGTTGCCATAATATATATGTCTGTCAAAATTATTTTCTAACCTTCTTAATATAGTCTGTTTAGCCAAAAAGTTGCCTAAGACAATACCTATCACAACAGCAATAGCGATAATTGTAGGGAGTAATGCTTTCTTGTTCATATTAAAATTGCTTTTTTAGTCCTTTAACGAAAGTTGTACTGTATCTATTTTTGCCTTCTCTAAAAGTTCTAACCCGTCTATTATTCTATATTTTTCGGCATATACGACACGCCTAATGCCTGACTGTATGATTAGTTTAGCACACTCCATACAGGGAGATGCCGTTACATAGAGGGTCGCTCCTTGGCTCGAATTGTTAGAACAGGCTATTTTGGTGATGGCGTTTGCCTCTGCATGCAAGACGTAAGGTTTAGATGTATTGGTGTCGTCCTCGCAGTTATTTTCAAATCCCGCAGGAGTGCCATTGTATCCATCTGATATTATCATTTTGTCCTTGACAAGTAATGCTCCGACCTTACGGCGCTGACAATATGAGTTTTCTGCCCATATCATAGCCATTCGCATATATCGTAGATCTAAAATCTGCTGTTTTTCATTTTTTTTCATAAAAAAACTGATGTGTGATGATACTAAATAAAACTTTTCAGCAATTCAATCTCTTTTGCCCAAAGAGTGTCGTCAGGTGTTTCGAGAATTAATGGTATATCGTCAAGCCGTTTGTCTTGCATAATCCATTTGAAAGTGTCGATGCCAAGTTCGCCTTCGCCCAACGATGCATGTCTATCGACACGAGAGGCAAGTCCTTTTTTTGCTCCGTTGAGATGCATGCCTTTTATATATTGCATGCCAACTATTTGGTCGAAATCGGAGAATGTCTTTTCGTAACCCTCTTTGGTGTTGAGGTCGTAGCCTCCAGCAAAAGCGTGGCAAGTATCGATACAGACACCGACACGGCTTTTGTCCTCTATGCCATCTATTATTTGTGCTAAATGCTCGAACCGATAGCCAATATTAGAGCCTTGTCCAGCGGTGTTTTCGATGACTGCTATCACGCCTTTCGTCTTATCGATGGCAATATTTATAGACTCTGCAATGATTTTGGCACACTCTTCTTCGGAAATTTTTTTTAGGTGAGATCCGGGGTGGAAATTCAACAGTTCCAAGCCAAGTACTTCACAGCGTTTCATCTCTTCCACAAAAGCATTACGAGACTTTTCAAGTCCCTCTTCGTTTGGAGAACCAAGATTTATAAGGTAACTGTCGTGCGGTAAAATATGTTTTGATGAAAACCCAAACTTTTCGCAATTATCCTTAAACTTCTTGATGCTATCCTCTGTAAGAGGTTTTGCCATCCACTGTCTTTGGTTTTTGGTGAAAAGAGCAAAAGCCGTTGCCCCTATCTCTTTTGCATTGAGAGGTGCATTCTCTATGCCACCACTTGCACTTACATGTGCTCCGATATATTTCATCTCTATTATGTTTATTGTTTCTTATATGATTAACACTCTCTTTTTATAATGGATAGTTGCCTCTAAACACCTCTTTTGCCGTACCTTTCATTGTCATGGTGTAGTCGTCAGCACAAGTGATGTATAGGTTGCCACCAAGCAGTTTGACGCAAATCTCTTTGTTTGGGGGTAATTTTTGGGTTCTCACGGCGGCAGCCACAGATGCACAAGCACCGGTACCACAAGCCATTGTCTCGCCACTACCTCTTTCCCATACTCGCATCGAGATAGTATTTTGGTCTATTATTTCTACAAATTCGGCATTAACTCTTTCTGGAAATATGGGGTTATGTTCGATACTTTTTCCGTAGCGTTCCACGGCAAAATCACTCACCTCATCGACAAAAATCACACAATGAGGATTACCCATAGAGACTACGGAGGCAACAAACTTCTCATCTTCGGCAACTATCATATTGTCGATAAAATATGCCTCTTCGCATAATACTGGTATTTGGTCAGCACAAAAATTTGCTCTTCCCATTTCCACCGAAATAGTTGTTGCCTTGTGATGGTCATTGGTGTAGATAGTTAGCCTTTTGATACCGCTCAAAGTATCGACGGTGATAGTTTTGCTATCGCCACAAATATTTTCAAAAAAGTATTTGCCAACGCAACGAATGGCGTTGCCACACATCTTACCCTCTGAACCATCGGCGTTGAACATACGCATCGAGCAGTCGGCTCTCTCTGACGGCAATATCAAGACCAACCCATCTGCTCCAATACCAAAATGGCGGTGGCTGACGGCGATAGATAGTTCTTCGGCATTATCTATCTTTTGCTCAAAGCAATCGACAAATATATAGTCGTTGCCTATACCATGCATCTTTACAAAATTCACTGTAATATTGTTTTCGTTTTATGATATTTCATTACAAAATCACTCTTCCAACATATTGTGGAAAACATTTTGTACATCATCGTCCTCTTCAAGTTTCTCAATCAGTTTGTTAATTTGTTCGGCTTGTTCTGGGGTTACTTCTTTTTGGTCGTTTGGAATACGCACAAATTCCACTTTGGTGATTTCAAACTCATTCTCTTCCAAATATTTCTGAATGGCAGAGTTTTGTGCAAATTCTCCATAGATTATCACTTCGTCCTCTTCTTCTATCACCTCATCGACACCGAAATCTATCAATTCGAGTTCGAGGTCTTCGAGCGACATATCCTCTTTTGTTTTGATATTAAACACACATTTGTGGTCGAAAAGGAACTCTAAACTACCCGAAGTGCCGAGCGAACCGCCACACTTATTGAAGTACGAACGCACATTGGCAACGGTTCTGGTAGTATTGTCAGTGGCTGTCTCTACAAAGATAGCAATGCCAAAAGGTCCATAGCCTTCGTAGTTCATCTCTTTGTAGTCAGAGAAATCTTTATCAGTAGCCTTTTTGATAGCTCTATCAACATTATCTTTTGGCATATTCTCTTTGCGTGCGGTCTGCATAAGCACACGAAGTCGAGGATTGTTTTCGGGATAAGGTCCTGCCTGTTTGACGGCAATTGTTATCTCTTTACCTAGTTTGGTAAACACTCGAGCCATATTGCCCCAACGCTTAAATTTTCTTGCTTTACGAAATTCAAATGCTCTTCCCATAAGATTTTTTATCTATTATTTTTTATTTAAAAAGTTTATGTTTTTTGTCTAAAAACGACAACAAAGTTACAATTTTTTTTGTTAAATTAATTATAAACATTTATTTAATATATAGCACTGCACATACTCCGTACTCTATATTGTTTATCATTATCGGTTGATAATTACTACCTTCGTTTTTTATAACCCAAGACGGATAATATGTATTATTATTGAAATTGTTTTATAAAAAAACGGATATGACGGTTTTAGGGTTGTAATAAAAATAGTATTTTTGCAAAAAATAAACCATATACAACTATTAAAATATGATTACAAGTTTCATAGCCTTTGTTTTTCTATTCTTTTTTACCTGTTCGGTGATAAAAAATAAGTTTCTACGCTCTATATTAGCACTAACTACAAGTGCTTTTTTGTCGGTACAAGCCTTTTCTCTTTATGCAACACGCACATTCATAGGCTACCAGTTCTATTTACACACCAATATAATTGATGTGCAAGGAATGCAGTTGCTTTTTGTCAAAGAAATTGTAATATTTTCATCAATTTTTGTTGCTTTGTTGATGATTTTTATTTTTTCGTACCAATGGTTAAACCTTTTAGTAGAAAAAAATATATCAATATCTCGTTTTTTTACAAAATGGTTTAGAGTATTATATTTGATTGTGGCACTGATAGTTATAGTGGTCAATGGTAAATTTTGGAACGACAGCAAAACACTCATAACTATGATGACGGTAGAAAAGGAGTCAGACGGTGATTTTTCTCAAACATTACAACTATATGGTATGGCAGACTATATATTGCCAGAGCAGATAGATTGTCGCTCCGATGACAAAAATGTAATAGTAATATCGATGGAGTCGTTAGAAAAAGCATTTCTCAATAGCCCCGATTCGCTTACTCCAAACCTCAACAGGCTAAAAAACAGTTGGACATATCTTGATTTGTATCAAAACGAAGGTAGCAGTTGGACAAGCGGTTCTTTATACACTTCACTGACGGGCTTTCCTGCTTTTTTTAGAGCATTAGACAACAATCACATTTTCCAAACAGCCTACAAATCAAATATTTCGACAATAGCCGATGTCTTCAACAAAATGGGATATACAACTATATTTCTTAATGGCAATTGCGATTTTTCTGGCACAAAACAGATGTTGCACCTCTTTAAGTTCGACAAAATAATAGATTTCCGTAGCGTCTCATCTGGCTATCCCCAAAGTCATTTTGGTCTTTACGATAAAGATATTTTTGCCTTAGCACAAAAAGAGATAGAGGTACAAAACAGAGAGAATAAACCGTTTTTTATGTTTATATCTACTACCGATACGCATTTCCCTGACGGCATGCACGATGATAGAATGGAGCAGTTTGTAGCACCACAAAAAAGTGGTCTCTACTTTGCTATCAAGGCGTTAGATGTATTGATAGGGGAGTTCTACTCATTCTTGCAAAAAAGCAATACGCTCGACAAAAGTACGATATTCATATACCCAGACCATCTGAAAATGGGTACGCCGCCTACTTGCGACAACAATTCAGAACAACGAAAACTATATCTTATAACAAATTCTAAAACAATAACTACTACACAAGAACCTATTTATCAGATAGATATACCTAAACTAATACTTCAAGGTGCAAACATCATACACAATATTCGATTTCTGACTGACTATATCGATGGCGACAAAGGGTTGTGGATACGAGAAAATATAGTTAAAATAGCAAATATCAATAGCGAAGGCTTTGTTAGGCTTGTGGACAAAGATGAAATAGATAAGATAAATATTGTCATCGAACCATAACAAAGACACAAAAGAGTAGGGTAGTTGGGTAAAAAGTAACGGCACTATTTTCATGTACAGAAATGTAGTGCCGTTCTATTTTTTGAAGGGGATAGTGAGTTAGGTTTTATATGGTCTATATGCAATTCAACACGTCTTTTTTACCTTTTCCACATATAACACACTTATAATTATCTCGTTTTAAAATTTCATTTTTTTGTTTCGTTGAAAAATCTTCTAACTCTCTATTTAGCACATATTCAGGGTCATAACGATATATACCTTTGGAAATTTTTATTAAGAATCCTTTTTGAGACAAACTACGAATACCTCTATCAGGGTCTCTAAAAATTGCACCCGTTCTTTTTTTATATTGATATACAACCCAGTCAACAACTTCTGGGTGTTTTATATCTCTATTGGGATTTTTGATAAAATACTCTTTAATTAAATCAAGTTGTGATATTTTTTTTTCTTTGCCATTTTTAAAATAAAACTCCTGTTTCTTTGATAATTCTATTTTTTGCTAACTCATAATATTCTAAATCTAATTCTGTACCAACTGCTTTTCTGTCAATGTTTTGAGCCACTAACAGAGTTGTACCACTACCTGTAAAAGGGTCGAAAACAACATCTTGTTGATAACTAAATAGTTTTATGCAACGATACGGTAACTCCTTTGGAAAAGGGGCAGGGTGTCCTATCCGTTTTTTACTTTCGCCATTGAAGCCCCAAATGCCTTGCGTCCAATTTTTAAATTCATCACCTGTAATATCAGATATTTTAGTTCCATCGGTTTTTTTCCACTCTTCTTTGTAGAAAACAACTATAAGTTCAACCGGAGCAATGACTACCGGTGCCGAAGCCGACTTCCACGAACCCCAAGCTGTTCGCCGGGAGATATTTCCCTCATTCCAAATAATTGTACTTTTATATTGCCATCCAACTTTTTGAGCAATTTTTGTCAAATCTGCTCCAACAGGACGATGACCACCTTTGTTTTTATCTAATGGGATATTCAAACAAAATCTTGCTTGGCTATTACTCCAAACATAACAATTTTGCATCCATTGCACTCCGAAAAAGCCAAATATTGTTCATAATTTAATTCATCATCATTAGAATTGTATTCAATCCCAACATTATAAGGCGGTGAAGTAACTATTAAATCTATAAACGGCTTGTCAAAACAATTTATATCCAACACATTAGCATTAAAAAGTTTGACGTTTTTATGAGAAAATTTCAATGTTCTTATTTAACATAATATATATTATAGGAAAAAGAGAAAAAAACGGCAAACAAAGGTATAGAGGTAACATTTTGTTTGTCTATATAAAAATTTTTTTTATACCTTTGCAGAAATCAAAAACATTTTTTTTTATATGAAAAAACAAAATTTTATGTGCCTCTTACTGGGGCTTCTCTTTGCCACTTGCGCCTTTGGTCAAGCAGAGCAATACAACAAGTTAGCAGTCGTTCAAACATACAACGGCATTGCAATATTTCACATGGCAGAGCCTTATTATCCTTACGAAGTACTCGGCGAGGTGTCCAAATTCAACTGGATAGATGAGATAGAGAAGGCAGGTGCATCGCTGGCGGCAAAAGCCTTAAAGAAACACTCAACGGCAAATGCCATAATATTAAGACGTGGGCTTTCTTCGTTTAAAGCCGTTGTAGTACGTATTAAAAAGCCGGAGGGTCAAGAATTGACCCCGGAGGTAAAGAAGCCATCGGTCTCAAACCCGGAGCAGTCCAACACTACTCCGCCCTCCTCTACTAACAAAGACCAAAAGGAGTACCAGGAGTGGAAAGAGTACCAGGAGTGGAAAGAGTACCAGAAAAAAAATTATGGCTAAATATACAATTACTGTAAACGAAAGAACTAAAGAAGGACGAGCTCTAATAGATTATCTAAAAGCCTTACAAGTATTACAAAAAAAAGAAAAAGATACACTAATACCTATACAAAAACATTCGAATATGGGAGGTAAAGATATGAAGAAATCTAAAATAAAATCAGTAGAATTCAACTCTTACAAAGAGTTGGACGAATATTTTGATAATAATTAATAAACTATTATATCATAAATACCCAATATTATTTACTTATATAAGTATTGTATTATATAAAATACTATATAACTGATTGATAAATAATTATATGTCCTATTCTTCAAATACAGAAAATAGATTACCTGCCGAATGGGAGACGCAAGATTTTGTAATGGTTGTATTTCCAAACAAACATACTGATTGGAATTATATTTTGGCAGAAGTTGAGAGATGTTATAGACAGATTATATATACCATAGCCAAATACGAAAATGTTTTAGTGATATGCGATGATTGTACAAAAAGTGCCAATTCACTTGGTATCAATACCAAAGAGTGGCAACAAACCAACAATAAATCAGCGTCTTATAGTGAATATACAAACTCGCTAGGCTTTTGCGTTCGTTTACTTTCCATAGATTTCAACGATACTTGGGCAAGAGATTTCGGTGGCGTTACGATAATGAAAAATGGCAAAAAAATCATATTAGACTTTGGATTTAATGGTTGGGGGCTGAAGTTCGCCTCTAACTACGACAATATGGCAACAAATAGCCTATATCATTCTCATACAGAGTTGTTTGAAGAGTACGAATATGCCGATTGCCGAGAGTTTATATTGGAGGGCGGAAGCATTGAATCAGACGGAAAAGGTACTATATTGACAACTACACAGTGCCTATTGTCCGAAAATAGAAACTATCTATCTCGGACACAGATGACTAAAAAACTCAAAAAATATCTCGGAGCAAAAAGAGTTTTGTGGCTTACAAAAGGGGCTTTGCTCGGAGACGACACTGACAGCCATATAGATACTTTGGCACGGTTCTGCGATGAAAACACTATTGCATATGTGCAATGCAATGACAAAACAGATGTACACTACCACGAACTGAAATCTATGGAAAGGCAAATAAAAGCCCTTCGCAAAGAGGACGGACTCCCCTACTCTCTTGTGCCATTGCCTATGGCAGACGAAGTGATGTTTGAGGGCGAACGGCTACCTGCTACTTATGCCAACTTTCTCATTATCAACAATGCTGTGCTGGTGCCAACTTATGGCTCTGACAACGATAAGATAGCACTACAACAGTTACAACTCGCCTTCCCAAAGCATTATATTGTAGGCATCGACTGTCTGCCTCTCATCAAGCAACATGGTTCGCTACACTGCGTTACTATGCAGTTTCCCAGATAATAACATACATACCAAACAAAGTGCAAAAAAAAATTTCCATAACAGTTTTATATGCTATGGAGACCTTTATTTTTTAAGAATATAAACACTACTCCTTCATTTAGAGTATCTATTCCACAATACTTATTCCCTATTCTCCTTTCATAATAGGGATAAATAGGTTGAAGTAGTTTTCCCCTTTTTTAACAACTCCATCAAGTCCTTTACCGCCTACTTTTGAGCGTTTGACGTCTCCAAAGATACCTTTTTCCAAAGCAGTAAACATTCCTTCTGATTCCATTTTTTCGAGCAGGTCGATAGTGTCGTTAAGCACCGTTTGGGCTCTCTTCTGTATGATACCGTCTTTTTTGAACTCCACTTCGTCTCCAATGCCTTTCATATTACTAAAAATATATTTGGCATTCTCAATACTCAAATATCTATCGCTCATAAATGGCGTATGTATAGCCTCGGTAGGCATACCCAATAGTTGCAATCCTTGATTGGTCCATATACCTATCATATTAAATAGAGCATCTTGGATATGACCTTTAAAGATATTACCAGTCATAAATTTTGTAGGAGGCATATATTTAAGCGGAGCATTAGGGAATATCTCTCTTGTCATTTGAGCCTGTGCCAGCTCATACAAAAAGCCGTTTTCGAGGTCTGGGTTCATCTCAAAAGCGTGTCCTAAGCCCATTTGCTCTTCGGGAATACCCGCTATCGCTGCCAACTGCTCATTGATACAGTCAGAAGCCAACACCGTATGAGCCGCCTCTACCGCATCGGCAGTGGTTAAGTAGTTGTCTTCTCCAGTGTTGATAATCACACCGGCAAAGCCATTGATGACACGGCTGAAAAATTGGTCGATAAGTGTTCTCTGAGGATTGATGTCTCTAAATAGGATACCATAAAGTGCATCGTTGAGCATAACGTCTAGACCTTCCAAAGCACCCATAGCAGCTATTTCGGGCATACACAACCCCGAACAGTAGTTACATAATCTTATATATCGTCCTACCTCTTCGCCTACCTCGTCCAGTGCAGTACGCATAATACGGAAGTTCTCTTGTGTGGCAAAAGTACCTCCAAAGCCTTCTGTAGTAGCACCATAAGGCACATAGTCGAGCAAACTTTGTCCTGTTGTACGAATAACAGCAATAATATCGGCCCCTTGTCGAGCAGCTGCTTGTGCCTGAACCACATCTTCGTATATATTACCGGTAGCCACTATCACATATAGATAAGGTTTGCTTCCCTCTCCGACTGTCTCAATGAAATTTTCTCTCTTTTGTCTACGAGTCTTTATCTTCTCTATGTGTTTATCTATGCTAGGTTTTAATACTGCCTCTATCTTATCTCTGTGGTGTATCTGTTGTTTTGATATGTCCAATTCCTCTTTTGAGACCTTTTCGGCTATCTCTTGTAGTGACAACCCTGTGTTAATCATTGTATTACCAAGCCAAAACATTACGCCCTCGTTGAGAATACCACTGTTTTTTAGATGGTCAACAAGCACATTTGGTAGTGGCACATCGTTTTCATCGACATTGTCTATGCCCAAAAGTCGGCATATTGTACGCTCCACTGTAACGGTAGTATATTCATCAACAAAAGTTTGTACATCATTTGCTATATTTTTTGCTATCTGTTTGGCGTGTACAACTTTATCAAAATCAAGTCCTAGTTTACTTTGCATATTATTCTTATTATTTTGTATTAAAAATTAGGAATTGCGAAGTTAATAAAAATTTTCTTCTTTTGACTACTAATCTTTATTGATTTCATCAAATTTCCCATCGTCATAAAATACTATAATCTTTTTTATTCGTTTTTCGATAGGTTTTTCTATGATTTTTTCTATCACTCGCACCTCCTCCTTGGGCGGTTCTATTGTGGGAGCGGTTCTATTATCTATATGTTGTTCGATTTTTTCCAACGACTCTGTCTTTGGCGAATTTGACTCAATATTATAGCTGTGATTGTTCGGCATTGAAGTAGTCGAGTCGATTTTTGAGAACAGATTAGGCTTTTGAGAATCGTCTGTATGCTCACACATTTCCCCTACTCCCGAAATAAGCCAGTCATACGACACATTAGGAAAGGCTATTTTAATTTTTATCACATTATCTATAGATAGATTCCCCTCCTTATTTTTAAGTTGCGTTAGTGCCGATGGGCTTATACCTGTTTTTGATGCAAAATCAGATTGAGTCATATTTTTAGACTCTATTAATTGAAAAATTCGATTATTCATAATAATATAAGAGTTAAAATTTAGTTTACAAAGATAAATTAAATTATTCATATGATAAAATTTATACAAATGAACAATTTATTAATAAAAATAAAAACTGTATTTATAAATAAAAATTCAGTTTTATACCACATCAAAGGCTATTTTCTATTATTTGGTATTGTATATGAGAAAATATGCTATATTTCACGCTTTACTATTAGTAGCAAAAAAATAATTAAATACTACAATATAACTATGCGAATATAGTTTATATAATACACTGATTTAATATAAAAGATATATGTAAACATAGGTAATATTATGAGTAAAATATAAAATATGATACCATATTATACCATTATTTAATGTTTTATTTTATATATACTATTATTATATCCTGATAATTAAACTATTAATAGTATAAAAATAGTGTATTACAACTGTTTATTCATAATAATAAACCCACAAACACACATAATCTAATCTAACAGTTTAAACATTAGTTATACTTAACTGATTTATAGTTATATATATAATAAAAAATACTATAGTTAAGATAATCAGATAGAGTTTTTTATAACTATAAATAAATTTGTTTTTATAAAGAGCACTTGTGTTACATAATTATAAACTGCATATAATTCATAGTAAAAACGAGAGGTTTATAATCATGAATACTACTATAATTTATATTTATAAACAAAGGTTTTATGTATAAATAAGTTATTTAAGAAAAGTCCTAGAGAATTGAATAAAAGAAATAACCTTGAAGTAACTATTTTTCTGTGTAATTCTTGGCATATACCTATTTGGAAAGTGGAAAGGCAAAAAAAAATACTCTCTTTGGGCATTTTCGCCAAGAAAGTATCTTTTGTTTTGTACGAAATTGTATCTTGTAAATGACCTACTCTTGTGTCATTTCAAAGTCTATAAGTATTCGTCCACAGTTTTCGCAAACTATTATCTTTTTGCGTAAACGAATATCCAACTGTCTTTGTGGAGGGATTTTACTAAAACAACCGCTACACGAACTTCTTTCAACCGGTACTACAGCCAAACCATTTCGTCTTGCATTCTTGCGAATACGCTTAAAGGCGGTGAGAAGTCGTGCCTCGATAGTTGCCTCTATCTCTTTGGAGGTTGCTCTTAGCTCTATCTCTTCATTTTCTGTATCTTTGATTATTTGTGATAATTCCTCTTTTTTGACGGTCAAATCAGCAGTCTTATCTTGGATAAGAGCCTCTAATTCATCAAATTCGGAACGAGTTGTTGTAATAGTTTCGGTAGTTTCGTTAATTTTTCTCTCATATATCTGAATATCAAGGTTTAAGTTTTCTAACTCTTTGCTAAGTATTTCATATTCACGATTGTTCACAACATTAGATTGTTGTTCCGTTTTCTTATCTATTTTAAGACGTGCTTCTTCAATAGCATTCTTGAAGCCTGTAATCTCTTTTTCACCATCTTTTATGTCGTTGTTATATCTCTCTAAACGAGTTTTAAGCCCTAATATTTCGTCTTCTAAATCTTGTACTTCGAGAGGTAAATCTCCTCTAAGTATTTTGATTTCATCAATTTTAGACATTATTTTTTGTAGCCCATACAATGATTTTAGACGCTCCTCTACAACAGATACTTCTTTATGTTCGTTGTTGGTTGTGGTAGTAGAGGTTACAACTTCTTCTTTTGTTGTTTTTTTTGTCGTAGGACTTTTTTTGGTTGTCTTTTTCACATTGCTTTTGGTATCAGCCTTTTCTACTGTCTTTTTTGCCATAAATGATAAATATTGTATTAAACTACTATTTTTTTATTGTTATTTTAAAAGTTTAGATATACGAAATAGTTGATTTGTCGCTATCCGAAAACTGAACTGCAAAGTTAGGAATTTTTTTTGAGATTATATCATAAAATATTTCTTTAGTAAATTGCTCACTCTCAAAATGTCCTATATCTGCTATTACAATTCTATTTTCGCCTTCAAAAAAACGATGATGAGTGATGTCGCCCGTAAGGTAAATATCGGCATTAGAGCGTTTGGCATCATCTATAAAATCGGCTCCCGAGCCACCACACAAAGCAACTGTTTTTATATCCCTATTAGTTAAAGGAGAGTGTTTTATGAATGGTATATTGATTTTTTGTTTTACCATCATAAGAAAATCTTTTTCGGACACAGGATTAGACAAACGCCCTATCGCACCAAGCCCACAACTTCCATTATAGTTTTTGAGGGGTAGAATATCTATGGCAGGTTCTTCGTAGGGATGAGCGGAGCGTATCGCCAACAGTACAGCACTTACAGAGGTGTTAGGTACTAGCATCTCTACCCTACACTCCCCTTCTGTATGTATTTGTAACTTACTGCCAACAAATGGATTAGCATTATCTAAAGGGCGAAAAGAACCAAGTCCTTCTGATGAGTATGAACAGCAATCGTAGTTGCCGATATGTCCTGCACCTGCACAAAAAGCTACCTCTCTAATCTTATCGGCATAATCAGTTGGCACAAATACAACTATTTTTGAAAGCATATCTTTTTCTGGCACTAAAACCTGAATATCAGTTAGTTCAAGTTTTTCGGCAAGTTTATGGCTGACACCCCAACGCACAATATCTATATTGGTATGTGCGGCGTATATTGCAATATCGTGCTTGATTGCTTTTTGTACACACCTTTCGATATAATTATTCCCACATATACGCTTCAATCCTTTGAATATCAATGGGTGATGTGCTATGATTAGATTGCATTTTTTGTCTATGGCTTCGTCCATAACTTGTTCTGTGATGTCGATACACAATAGAGTCGATTTCACATCTTCTGTGGCATTGCCAATGAGTAGCCCACTATTATCCCAACTGTGTTGGAGAGATGATGGTGCAAACTCCTCTAACACATTTAATATTTCCTGTATTTTCATTTTCGGTCAAATATTTTTTTACACAATCATTGTTTAGTATAAAAGTTAAATTTTCAATTCCGAACGGCGTTGTCGTCCATAACTGCGATAATCATCATAAGGAATCTCACACTCTATCTCCTCTATTATTAAATTCTTGGGCAGAGCAAATTCGATATATTTGATGCTTATACCTCGTCCAAGCCATTGGCTTTCGTAGTATGTCTTAACCTCTGTCAGCATTGAATACTTGTCTGCCAATATTGTTTGATAGATGTCTGTTATTTTGGCGTTGATGGGTAGTTTGTTGGCTTCTACAAGCATTGTTGTATAAGTCAATAGAAAATTACTATCGGTTTTTAGCCTTATCAATCCATTGTCTTTTAACACTTTACGATAGTTATTCAAAAACCGTTCGGATGTAAGCCTTTTTCTTGTTTTTTTCATTTGCGGGTCGGGGAATGTTATCCATATTTCCGACACTTCATTCTCTGCAAAAAAAGATGAGATATGTTGAATATCCGTTCGCACAAAAGCCACATTTTTTAGTCCTTCACGATTAGATTCGGTTGCACCGGTCCACATTCTTGCCCCTTTTATGTCTATCCCAATATAGTTCACATTTTCAAAACGCTTTGCCAAACCAACAGTATATTCTCCTCTACCACAGCCAAGTTCGAGTACTATCGGATTATCGTTTCTAAAAAAATCACTATTCCACTTACCTCTCAGATGAAAGTGATTGCCATCTAATATATTTTGCAAAGGATATTCAAAAACATTATCCATCGATTCGAGTTCTGCAAATTTTTTAAGTTTATTTTTCGCCACAAATATTTTATGTTATTTTTTGTACAAAAGGAGTATATATTTTTTGCAAAGATAATAAAATTAAAATTCATTACCTTTGAAGATTTTAAAATATAAACTAATGCCAAATTTTAAGTTAATATCAGACTATAAACCATCGGGCGACCAGCCAAAGGCAATAAAAGAACTTGTAGATGGTATCAATAGCGGTGCTAACTATCAGACACTCTTGGGTGTAACCGGTAGTGGCAAAACATTTACAATAGCTAATGTGATAGAAAAAATCAATCGTCCAACACTAATCATTAGCCACAACAAAACACTTGCTGCTCAACTTTATGGTGAGTTCAAGGCATTTTTCCCCAATAATGCGGTGGAATATTTTGTGTCATATTACGACTATTATCAGCCAGAGGCATATCTACCCTCGACAGACACTTATATAGAGAAAGATTTGGCTATCAATTCAGAAATAGAAAAATTGCGACTCTCTGCAACATCACAATTGCTCTCTGGACGTAATGATATTGTCATAATATCTTCCGTGTCTTGTCTCTATGGCATCGGCAATCCAGAGGATTTTAGGAAAAACACTATCAAACTATCTGTCGGCGAAAAGATTGTAAGAGATGATTTTTTGCGTAACCTTATCACCGCCACATATAGCCGAAATGAGATAGACCTAAACCGTGGTAATTTCCGTGTCAAGGGCGATACTATTGATATTTTCCCAGCCTATGCAGATTTTATTTTGCGTGTTGACTTCTGGGGAAATGAGATAGACCGCCTCGAAACACTTGACCCTTCGACAGGCAAGACTATTGAGGTTTTTGAAGCCTTCACTCTCTATCCTGCAACTATTTTCACCACCACACAGGAGAGAATCAATAAGGCACTTGACCTAATAGCCCTTGACTTAGGCAAACAGGTAGATTTTTTTAAGAAACAAGAAAAACATTACGAAGCCAAACGGCTATACGAAAGAGTTACTTACGACATAGAGATGATTCGTGAGGTAGGATACTGTTCGGGGGTAGAAAATTATTCCCGCTATTTCGACAATCGTCCCGAAGGTAGTCGTCCGTTCTGTCTTTTCGACTATTTCCCTAAAGATTTTCTATTGATAGTAGATGAAAGCCATGTAACACTACCTCAAATACACGGAATGTATGGAGGCGACTATTCTCGTAAAAAAAACCTTGTTGATTATGGTTTTCGTTTGCCTGCTTCTATTGACAATAGACCATTGAAGTTTGAGGAGTGGGAAAGTCTTACCCCAAGAGCAATCTTTGTGAGTGCTACACCAGCCGATTATGAATTGAAAAAATCAAACGGTGTAATAGTCGAGCAAGTGGTTCGCCCCACCGGACTATTAGACCCTATAATAGAGGTTCGTCCGTCTTCATATCAGATAGATAATCTACTCGAAGAGATATTGCAACGAATAGAAAAACAAGAACGGTCGCTGGTGGTAACACTGACCAAGCGAATGGCTGAAGAACTCACAGCATATCTAATCAAAGTAAATATCAAATGTACCTACATACACTCCGATGTAGAGACGCTGGATAGAGTAAAGATAATGGACGATTTGAGGGCAGGTATGTATGATGTGCTGGTGGGGGTAAACTTATTGCGTGAGGGACTTGATTTGCCGCAAGTGTCGTTGGTGGCTATCATCGATGCCGACAAAGAGGGGTTTTTGCGCAACCATCGTAGCCTTACACAGACAGCAGGACGAGCAGCACGACATATCAACGGCAAAGTGATATTTTATGCAGACAAAATCACCAGTTCTATGAAGCAAACAATAGACGAGACCAATCGTAGAAGAGAAATACAGATGAAATACAACAAAAAGCATAATATCACCCCTAAGCGAGTATCCTCTAACGCCAAGTCTGTCTTATATGCCAAAACACCCTCAGCCGAATATACAAACAATAAAACCAATAAAGCACAACAGTCTGATAATCAGGATAATAACGCTTTTATAGAACTAAAAAACAAAAATATAGACAAGGCTATACATTTTGCGAAGCAACAGATGACACAAGCGGCTAAAAACATGGACTTCATAGAAGCTGCTCAATGGCGTGATGAACTTTTAAGTCTTGAAAATAATAAACGACAGCAATAACAATATAATAGTTTACACTATCGTTTATATATTAATATTTTATACAAAAAATTGCTAACCTTTATGCTCTATAAATTCAGAGAGCATTTTGTATATGTTCAACACAATGGTTTCGTTGCCAAGCAGTTCGCTATGTGCTTTCATTGTATTGTGGTCGCCTCTTTTGGCGGGTCCTGTTTGTGCCATACTTGGGGGCATATATTTTAGTTTTGCCACACTCTCCTCTATCATTGGCATCATTGCATCTACGAAAGGGATATTTTGCTCTTTGAGTATATCGTCTGCTATGCTCCACATTGCATTTGCAAAATTATTACCAAAAACCCCAGCCAAATGCACCCTACGACGTTGTTTGCTATCTACTTCAAATATTTTGAGCGAAAGTTTTTTTGTCAAAGCCTCTATCCGCTCAAATGTCGGCTTGTTGTTAGCCTCTATAAAAAAAGCAACCTTGCCAAACTCTATTTTCTTGTTGCGACTAAATGTTTGTAATGGATATATTACTCCATAATTAGTTTTTGTATTTTCAAAAACCGAAATATCTACACTGCCAGAGGTATGAACATGCACCCCATTATCTGTGGGGATATTGGTAATTACCTCTGTCAGAGCATCGTCTGATATGGCATAGATGTAGAAGTCTGCCATAGACGATATTTCGCTATATTCACTGGTGTAGTCTGCTCCTATCTCTCCTGCCAACGCCTCTGCGTGAATGGTGTTGCGTGAAAAGATTTGCATCACACAAACACCATACAACGGCAGGGTATGAGCCAATTGCCAAGCAACATTGCCAGAGCCAATAATGACCGCTTTTGTAAACATATCTTTTAGAATATTGTAGGTACTTTATCTTCTGCTTCTGCT